>MAAB01001321.1_pt1 | contig 48406 bp, 40 predicted proteins | sample 1115991 | NCBI WGS metagenome assembly MAAB01 (sample SAMN04961124, study PRJNA320927) | seawater metagenome | isolation source: sample BD02T18 sea water enriched with oil for 18 days | place: USA:Gulf of Mexico | collected 2013-07-27 | reverse complement strand
CCACTTACTTGCACTCAACTATACGAAATTGCATTATCGCGACTATCACGAGTTCCTGCGAGTTCAACTTCAACTTGATTATTTACGGTTTGGTCTTCACCTGCATTTGCAATAGGAGCACTTACACTAGTCTCACTTTCGAAATGGTATTTGATATTAGTTACTTCAAATTCAGCATTTGACTCACCTTCACCATATAATCGGATTTAAATTTTATGCATGCCTGCGCCAGTTCCTATAACTGATTTCGATCTCCTTATAATTGTATACCTTGATAAATATTGACTAACTTTGTCGCACTAGGTAAAATTGATTCAAGAATGGATTCTTTTATTACCAATGGGATGGTATCTAATTTTAAATTGTAATTTTAATATCGACTTTACCTTGTCGATGTTATCTATTTGGAAATATGATACCCATGCAAAAATTGGCAGTAAACCAACTTGAAATTGGTATGCAAATCGTTAAGTTAGATAGAAAATGGCTAGATACCCCCTTCTTAAAACATACTTTCACAATCAAGTCCGAAAAGCACTTAGAACAGTTACGTAATATCTGTGAATATGCTTTTATAAAGCCTACTCAACCTTTAATAAATAGCAGTAATAAAACTGCGCCTATTGCGGATAGAGAAAATAAAGGCAAGGTAGTTTTATCAAAGTCATTCAAGCTTTTAAACGTGGTTCTTGATGACCTCAAAGAAAGCTCTTATTTATGCTCACCAAAGGTAAAAGAGATTGTTAATTTTCTAACAGTACAGGTTTTGACTGATTCTAATACCTTTGAATATTTAAATACTCTTCAGAATGACTCCCCTTGCATCGCTCACAAGTCATTAAGAGTTTTAGTTCTCTATTTAACGTTGTGCAAATATCTTGGAATTAAAAAAGATAAATTGTTAAGTCTTGGTTGTGCAGCTTTACTGCATGATATAGGTATGATAAAGCTTCCCATTACATTTAATAGCACAGAAAGATTAACTGATACTGAAAAGAAACATATTATTAGCCATACACAATTAGGTGTTTTGCTTATAGAAGAAAACAAAGAGTTCCCTAGTATTGTTGGTCGAATTGTAAGCTCTCATCATGAGCATTTTAATGGAAGTGGCTACCCTGCTGGTTTAGCTGGTCGAGATATAAACCTCTATTCAAGAATGCTTACATTGGTGTGCACCTATGAAGCTATAACTCGTAACCGAGTCTATAAGAGAGCTTTAGACTCATATTCTGCCGCATCTGAGTTAGTTCGAGTTTCTGGTTCTATGCTAGACCCTCGACTTGTCGCAAAGTTTATTGAAATTATACGAGAATTCCCCGTAGGCACTAAAGTAAAAACACGAGATGGTGAAATTGTAAAGATTTTAGCTAAAACTGCAGAAGGGAAATACCAAGTATCTTTACTATCTTCTGATAATTATAAATTTTTACTAAATAGCGATGTATTTGAAGGGGTAATTTATGAATAGCTTAAATTTTATAGAGCGTGATAATCTTCATAAAATATCTGTCCCTACAAAAATGACACATACTCCTTGTAATAGTCGATGCCGTGGTTGCCCTTTATTCCCTTATGAACAACTTGAAAGTGCTAATATCTATAAAAGCGAGGGGTTTGGTACTTTTGTTATCCATGGTGAACATCGAAAAACGAGTGCTCAAGGGTTTAGGTTAATTTGTGCATTAACTCGTGATAGGAATAATATAATACCAAAGGATTATTTAATTAAGTATGTTTGGCCTGAGTCAACTATTGTAAGCAATAACTTAAATGTTGCTATATATGATTTACGACTTTTTTTTCAAAACTCTTCAATAGAAATAGTAAATCACCGTAAAGAAGGTTATAGCTTAAGACTATAGATTTAGAATTATAGTTTTAAATTTGCTTACTTATTAGCGCTAAAAAATGCTTTTCATCTTCTGAAAGTATTTCTACTTCTTTATGTTGAATAGTATTTTTTAGTTTAAGTTCTTTAGTCAATATTTGCATTAGTTTTAAACAAGTTTCTATGTAATATCTATTCATTGAATACTCGTGTTTAACTGCTTTTTTTAAAACCTCAACATTAATTATTGATACTTCCTTGGATTTATATTGCGTAGCTATTTCAAACTCCATAATTATTTTATCTTTTGTAAGCTTATCCATTAATTGTCTCCAGTTGCGGGTTGAAATAATAACCCTGAGCTTTTACTCCTTTAATATCCGATATGAAGTCTAGTTGCTGCTTTGTCTCGATTCCTTCAACAATAATACAATGAGCTTTACTCAGATATTTTAATAAACTCCTTAAGAAGTCCATGTCTGAGTCAAATAACCTCCAAAAAAGCTCTTTAGATACTTTTATTGTATTAAAACTAACTGCTTTGGAGAGTACTATATCGAAGTTTGATTGATTATTACCGAAGTCATCAAGCCATAAGCAAACATTTGGAAGCTTATTTAATCTTTCAAGAACTCCGTATTCATAAGCACTAATATTTTGAATATCGCTCTCTAATAACTCGAAAGCTACCTTTTGATTTTTGTTGTTCATTAATAATGATAGAAAATTATCGAATTGGCGAATAACTTGAATTGGAGTGTTTAGACTAATAGTAAACTTTTTAGCTAAAGGTTCATTCAAAATAGTCTCTAAGAGTAACTCAAAAAATTTAACATGTTCATTTTCTGTTAAATTCTGGAAGAAATGATATGCAGAGATACATGAATTATTATTTATTACTGAGCATAATATCTCAACACTTGTGCACCCTTCAGGAGGCAATATTATCTTTTCTACACGCGGTGACACTATAACGTCACCCCAGATAACACTGTGAAAATTAATTCTATCTAAACTAAACATAGTGTATCCTTTATTCGATTATCCTCAGCCTTTAATATAGTAAGTCTATACCCGATACCTCTGACGTTTTGTATGTTTATATCCGTTTGTCTGAGGCTTGTTCTTATTTCAGATACTATTACCATCAAATTGTTTCTGACCACTAAAGTATCAGGCCATCCATATTCATGGAGAAAGGCAAAGCTAAGGGGAGTATCGATAAACTCTAAAAGTGCACATAATACCCGAAACGCCCTATTCGAAAGTTTTATTTTTTTACCTTCAATATTAATAGACTGCATTTCATTAGAAAGGGATACACTGTTATTGTTATTGTTATTGTTATTGTTATTGTTATTGTTATTAATATTAATAATATGTGGCTTCACACACTTTGCGCAATAATCTTGGCAAGGATTTATTATTTGGCTCATTATTTCAATTTTTCCATTTATTATCTCTATAAATATTTAGTGGTTTTATTCACTAAAATAATTTAAATTTAATTAGATCTTCCTTGATCTCAACAGGCATACTCTCTTATTTATTGGAGTATTTTTTATTCTGCTGTATTACTGCCCCCAGTAATTACTTGTCCCTGAAAATCATTGGTAAGCACTCTAGCCAAGTATCTCAAGAAAGCGAAAACCTCACTATTATTTTCAATGTGATTTGGGGCATCGAAAGCAATAGCGAGGTAATCGCAAAGTTGTCGTAAATAATCTAAATAGGTAGTTAACAATGGAAAATCATTCTTTTTTAATGAATTAATAGCTTCATCAACCAAATCAACTGCTAACTTTATGAAGAAATCTTTCTCCTCATTATTTACTTTAATCATATGAGTTCCTATTTACACTTGGATTTATTACATGGCTATTCTTTCATAGTTTGACCAATCAAAAATAATTATAAAATTTATAATTATTTTTGATTCCCGTAGATATATTATAAGCGTCCGGTCAGCAACACGATCTCAATCGTAAATATTTCTCTGGCCGAAAGAGCATAGTTCATAACATCGCGCCACACGCTGACTTTATTCAGGCGAATGTTATTAACCAGCAAAGCACACTGATAAGTTAGCAACTAGATCAACACCACACTCAAAACATCGTCGGTTGACTTATCGTAACTAAGCAGCACTTTGGCACAATACCTTACTGAATAACTAAAGGGCTTAGCGTAATAAAAATGTTTATAGCTGAACCTGTTGCTTTCTATATGGTGATTTTTTATTTTTACAAGTCGATAAATGGGTTGCCTGCGATTGTTGAGCAACAAATACAGTAGCCTTCGCTTAATGACAGCGTTTACATATTTTGTAATAAAGGCCGCAATAAACTCAAATTTTTGTGTTGGGAATAAGACGGGACTTTCGCTTTGGTACAAATGCTTTGAAAAAGCGCACCTTTATTGGCTTAAAAAGTTGGGCAACAATCAATGAGTTTAACCGAGCAACAATTGCATTGATTGTATAACAGCTTTAAATAACGCTTTTACAACAAAAAGAGCTCTAGGCAGGTGAAGCGACATTAAAAATTTTTAATGATAATAAGGAAAAAATGATATGAGGCTTTACTGTTCGAGCACAGGCTCATCGAATAATAGCCGTACGCCCAACATTGTACTGTATGACTACCAATCAGGTCGGTAAGTTAAGTGTAAAGCTGATTATGTACAAAGGGTTGCGGGCTATCTGCAAGTCGATGGCTATGTTCGCTATGAAAAAATAGCAGTAAAATTAGCTAGCTGTTAGGCGCACGCTAGTCGTAAATTTATCGAATAGAAGAAAGCCTACAAGATAAAAGTGGTGATGAAAAACATTGAACACGTCAAGACATAACCAAACCGTTACTGATACGTTAGCCCAATGGTTAATTAAAGCCAATATGCCGCCAAAAAGGCATTAGGAAAAGCCATACAATATTGTCAAAACTAGTAGCAGAAACTCACTCCCTACATTGACGATGGAGGTTATTTATTGATAATAATAATGTAGAGAGAGCAATAATGCCGATTAACATTGGTAGAAAAATTAGATCTTCTCAAATACAACTAGTGGTCTCAAGGCTAGCGCAGTGTGTATTCAATAAGAAAAATGGCTTAACATCATTTGACTATATTGTTCACTATATTGTTCACTATCTTGTTCAACTAAGCGACGAGTACGTTGAAGTCGAAAAACGATTACCTTGGAATGTTCAACTTCGCTAGTGCAGACCAAAAGAAACTCACATACAAGTTTCTAGATGTAGCACCTACAAATGCATACTTTAAGTACACTCTAAACAGCCGTATTTTTTGCTGCCTAAGAGTGACTGTTTAAACTATTGAGGTGTTCAATCTAGCCATATAAATTGGAGTTCTAGACTTCAAACATACGGTAAGAAATCATGTCAGAAAATATAGGTTATATTCGCGTAAGCACGGCTGAACAGAATACTGAACGCCAGCTCTTAAATATTGAGCTAGACAATTCATTCACAGATAAATGCAGCGGCAAAGATACTGACCGACCAGCTTTAAAGCAGTTAATTGAATACGCCCGTGAAGGTGACGTCATTCATTGTCATGATATTAGCCGCATGGCTCGAAATACAGAAGATTTATTACGGCTGGTTAAAGAGTTCACTGACCAAGGCATAAGCTTAAAGTTTCACAAAGAGCACTTAGAGTTCACTGGTGAGAGCAATCCAATGCAACAACTGATGCTTACAATGTTAGGAGGCATTTATCAATTTGAGCGAGCCATGATCTTGGAGCGACAGCGCGAAGGAATTGCCATTGCAAAACAAAACGGAAAGTACAAAGGCAAACCCGTAAACGAGGCACTACATGATAAAATTAGGCAGAAGTATTCTGAAGGTGTGAACAAAATGCAGATAGCCAAAACATTGGGTTGTGCTAGAGCTACTGTATATAAAGCTTTAACTGATAGCTGAAGTCCCATCTACACGTTGAACATTTATAACTCTATCTTCCACATGCCCCAATAATGACTCAAGCTCTTGCTGTGAACTATTAAACCAACTGTCTTTATCTCTAGATAACACTAAAACAGGCATTTTATTAGCATGTTCAAATAAGTATTTAACTTTTTTACCTTCTTCCGTTCTCCATTCATACCAGCCATTACAAGGTACTAAGCAGCGTTGATGCTGAAATGCTTGTTTAAAGGTAGGCTTACTCGATACAGTTTCGGATTGCGCATTAATAATCAACTTTTTAGACCAGTTAGGCTTTATACCCCACAGGGCGTTTACTTGAGAAAAGTTTGAGTTACTTTTAATTATGGTGGCAACCGATTGGCTAGGGCTTAAATTGGAGTTACTATCAACGTTAAATGGCGTATTAAATAACTCACTCACTATTGGCGTTAACCCTTTATCCACACTAAATCGACCACACATATTTACCTCAACAAACTATCTTAGGTATTTCTGACCACTTACTGGTATAACTAGGAGAGAGAAAGTTACGCCTCATTGCCCACTTCTCATTTTTTTCAGCAGCAGCAACTTCAATAGCACCACTGCCATAGCGATGGTTAACGTTATCATAGCATTTCATTAGCTGGGAATTATTTACAGGGACATTAAACATATCTTGCTGCTGAAATTGGCTGTTTTCTAATTCAATAGCACCAACACCACAGCGATAAAACATAACGCCAGCCATGTAAATATTATCAAAAACAAATGAAATAGCGGAAACTATCTTTAAAGTATTATCTGTGGCAACAGGAAATTCGTAAACAACAGACTTTTTGTAATAACTATCATCGTGCGGAGAGCTTGAGGCAAAAATAACTAAACGTTTAATTAAAGAGTGTTGTCTCCTTACCTTTTTAGCGACAATGCTAGCATGACTTGATAGTGCTGCTTTAAGTGCATGTTCATCCGTAACTCGTTGACCAAAACTACGTGTAGAGAATATCTCTTTTTTATCTTGTCCAACTTCATCCCAATTCAAACAAGGCATTCCATTAAGCTCGTTTACTGTGCGTTCAACAACAATACCAAACTGACCTTTCATTGATTTAGGTGATTGATTTGCCAATTCCCAGCCATTGTTAATTCCTAAAGTACTTAAACGTTTCCCTAACTTTGAGCCAATTCCCCATACGTCAGTTAATGACATTCTAGATAATATTTATTTACGTGAACCTTCATCGTTAATAACTGCTACACCATCAAATCCAGAGAGCTTTTTTGAAGCATGGTTTGCCGCTTTTGCTAATGTAAGTGTTGAACCAAAGCCAACTCCAACAGGTAATCGAGTTTCACGCCAAACCGCTTTTCTTATTACATGACCATATTTATACCAGTCATCTATACAAGTAAAGTTTCTAAAATGTAAAAATGATTCATCAATGGAATAGACATAATGCCTGTCAGAATAACGAGCAATAACGTTCATCATTCTTTCGCTCAGGTCTGCATATAATTCGTAATTAGAAGAACGAATTACAACATTATGCTTTGCTAAAAAAGATTTTATTTTGAAGTACGGTATAAACTTAGGAATACCAAGCTCACGTGCCATAGGGCACACAGCACATATACAACCGTCATTGTTCGTTAAAACTACAACAGGCTTATCACGTATTGTTGGATCAAAGACCTTTTCAACACGAGCATAAAAGGCGACTGCATCAATTAGGCTAAACATGATAATAATGCAGGTAGTTTTTTATGTAATCTAAAAGAAACATTTACCACCCCCTCAATCTGAAAACTATCTGCCGCGGTGATTGCAATAGGTTTGTGTGAGTCGGACGCTGATAACAATAAAGCCTTTTCAGTATCTATTATTTTACAAACAAAGCAGCCATTAAAGTTTGCCACAATGACAGAGTCATTACTTACATGCTCTACTCTATCAACAACAAGTACATCACCATCAAATATCCCTCGACCTTCCATAGAGCGGCCATTAGCCAAACCAAAAAATGTAGCATTAGGGTGCTGAAGTAATAATTCTTCTAAAGATAAGTTTAATTCTTTATATTCGGCAGCTGGTGATTCAAAACCTGATATCCCTGCTTCAATGTATACGGGTATTACTTTCATATTAACACCAAACGATAGCTGTATAAAAACACAGTATAGTTATTTTTATACGAACTTAAAAGAAACGATTAAATCTAGTAGTTAATATTTAGGATCTAGTCGACTACCCATAGTTTGCTAGACACCAAGTGGTTACATTGTAACTTCAATAAGAGGTGTTTATGAGCAAAGGCAATCGGTATATTCAAGAATTTAAAGTTGAAGCAGTTTAGCAAATCAGGCTAAAGCACTCTGAATGAATGGATGAATAAAATGCAGATAGCTAAATATCTTTAGGCTTCGCTATAGCCGGAGTTTATAAGACTTTAAGCACAACGTAGCACTAACCTGCAGCCAAAAAGCGTTCACCTAAAGTAAACGCATTTTAAAGCATGAAACGCCAAGGGAAAACAGTATTCAGGTATTAAACTGTTGGCGCACCGATATGAATAACAAGCTGCTCGGCCAAGGTAATTTTGGTTAATCCGATACCTTCAAAAATAACAATTGACTGCTCGGGATCCGATAGGCTTTTAAGAAACCACGGCACATCAATTGACTTACTAACCAGACATCTCAATTCATCAGGTAAGTTTTTTTGCGCTAACATGAGCTCAGCAGCAATGAGCATTTCAGTGTGGGGTGTTTGGGTACATACATATCCATCAGGCTCATCATGAATTTTCGATGACAACTCCACAGTTACCACTCGTTTAACCTGTAAACTGATTAAGCTTGCTAGTTCAGCCGTTAGAACATTCAATGTCTCCATGGCTTGAATATTTAATAAATCTATAAAGCCTCCAGCCGCCTTAAACTTCTTAGCAAGTTGAACTCGTTGGATCTTTCCAGCAATAGCGTAACTTACTGGTAACTTTTTTAGTTCAGAAGTCATTTGATTTTTTACACGTTTAGCCACTTTTCGTCTATAACGTAAACGCAAAGCATCAATCTTGTCACAAGCCGCGTCACAATACTCATCATGCTTACCCGGAAGGTTGTCAGCAATAGCCCCAATGGAATGAATAAGCCTCAGTATTAAAGCTGCTCTAATGTCCCCTTCTCTAGAGCAATTGTTTTGCAAATCGTTATAGTAAAGGTTGTCATCAAAACCAAAGAAGAACTCACCAACATTATTCTTTTCCTGATTTTCCTTAAGGACGTTGAATAACCACATATCCTCAGGATTAAGAGCACAGCCAAAATAATTAAACTCCCCGTTGTGGTATTCAACATACAAGTCATTACCTTTAAATAATGGCTCCAACAAGCTAATTAATAGCTCTTTATACTCCCAGAAATCTACGTTTGGCTTGATACCTAGTTGCTCTATCACTTCACTATCAGATAACGAAGTATCTGCTAGTAATTCGGCCGCATGCAAATATAGTTCGATGATGCCTTTGATGAAGCGAGTCACTTCAAATGGTTCGATTTCACCTTCGACAACATTTAATGGTGCAAGGTTAATGCTCATAATAATTCCTTAACGTTTATATCAGTTAGCGATACCCATCACAGGTATCAATGCTTTTGTGTAACGGTCAACTTGATTAGTTGACAGCCTGTAAAGTTGAGTTCGGTTATAGCAATGTATTAACAACATATGCCGTACAATTGATACATATAGGATGTTTCTTAATAACTCGTATCGGGCAAGAAGTGTTGTACTGCTAAACTCAAATTACTATTTACAGTTTTGTGAAAGGCAATAATTATAGCTAGGGGTGATTTGGGTCTAATTGATTTGGCTGAGCCTGCTACACCTATCCAGTGTCCAAGAATAGATTATGGGGTGTGGTGTACATTTGAGTTCTTAGGGTTTCAATTAAGGCTACTCACTGAGTCGGTCAATATTAAAAGAGGTTACTAATACTAAAGCAACAAAGCGGTGCATTGGCATCGCTTTTCACCTAAGCGCATAAATGATCAAGGTGCTTTGCAAACGGTTAAGTTTCATTTAATCCGTAATCCGATAAATTAATACCAAAGTATGGGCTTAATATATGTTGCTCAAACTCACCTAATTCCAAATCAGGAATAGGGATGAATGTGGAACGATCGTTTGGAGCCCACCATTTATGCGGACCATCATACCCCGCATTAGGCTTAGCAGAACGAATCACCCTATATGGTCTATCAATCCAGCCATTACCTAAAGATGACAGTATATTAGCAGGTCCTATAAACTGACCTAGTAGATAGATACCTGTATTTCCATGAGTCAAATAAAAATAATCTCCGATTTCAGCTTCAATAAACTGTTCACCCTGTGATTCTAAAGAGCGACCTTTTGCAGCGGTGTCGACATGTACATAAACAAGTTTATTCTCTATAGAATCTGATATCTTCTCAAAGTCAAAAAATTCAGTACCCTGAGATAACTTCCAAAATTTTGGAATCATGCTTAACCTTTTCAATACAATTTAATAGGAATTTAGGGTAACTCGTTTTTTATTTATTGTTAACAAAAATAATATTACGCAATAAGCAACGACAATCATAAGACAGCAGCCAAGAGTTATTGATACACTATATACACGACTAAAGCTTTGTCCCTTCCAAATGCTTCTACATGCAACAAACACCATATCTAGCAAGCCGATAAAGCAATCAAACTTGCTAGTTTCCGTTAACATAAAACAGTGGCTAAAACGTAGCATATACAGCTTTACAAGCGTAATATTAATTTTATTATTAATGCAACTCCTTCTCGTTTCTGAATGCTGTAAAAGAAACTACCATGCAAGGGATGATAGTTTTCTCAGCTTAATTGGCAACGTACAGTTCACTAGGTAAATCAGTTAAAAAATAGCGTTCATTTACTGTTTTACTCGCATGGGTGGGTTTTGAGTGATTACTAAGCAACGTTGTGAGCACAAGCCGCTTTTTAGCGCGTGTTAACGCTACATAGAAAACGCGTAAGTCTTCGTTTACCTCATCATCTTTTTTGTTCTTTCTATGTGGGTAATTTCCGGGACTAACATGCAATACAAAACAGATTTTTGCTTCTGCGCCTTTTGCTGCATGCACGGTCATTATCGACACACTATTACTGTATTCTGCATCTTCAGTTTCTCGATCAAGATCAAAATTATCTAAGTACTCAGCTAACTGTTCATATTTTGCCGCTTGTTTTGCAAATAACTTCAAATCATCACGGTATCTAGGCCAACCTTCTTTTCGTTTTCCATAACTTTTTCTAAGTACCTTACCGAATCTTTTAAGCACAGTAATGATGGCTTTATTTGGCTGATGACTAAAACGCTTTAACTCAATAAGGAAGGTTAAAGTATTTAAAATGTTACTCTGTGTTTTTAGAGGTAACTTTAACTTTTTGATCATTGCTTTTGCATTAGTTACTGACTTTGCTTTAAGTAAAGTCGGCAACACTTTATCAATGCTTTTCTTACCTATTCCTTCACATAACAAAAGGTACCTTGTCCAAATCAATGCGTCATTATGGCCAATGGATAAACGCAATACCGCGATAACATCCTTAATGTGCTGGGTCTTATTACCAAATTCTTTACCAAGCACTTTGTGATCTATATTGTTATCAGTAAACATCGAACTAGCATATTCAATTTCAGCATTACTACGTACTAAAATCAGAACATCGTTTAAGCTGAGGTCTTTTGCCTGTCTTTTTTTGATTTGCTTTATGATGTATAACATTTGGCTTCGCTCATCCATAAAGGTAAGGACTTCAGGTAACCTCTCTTTTCTTTTCGACTTTTTGGCAGTGCATCGCAAATATCTACTTGCCATCCCTTTATGTTGGCTTAACCCATTAGACATATTCAAAATTGGTTGAGTACTGCGATAATTAACACTCAAAGTTCTACGAAGCACACCTTTTAGCATTTTGCTCATCGAAGTTAAACTATCCAACGTGGTACCTCGAAACCCGTAAATAGCTTGAGCATCATCACCAACAACAAATAAAGGTAGTTTCTCTGATAAGGGCTTTATTAACGCCCATTGTAATTTATTCGTATCTTGCGCTTCATCAATTAAAATACTGCTGTATTGATCTATTAGCCACTCTTTCGCTTCAAGCGATTTATTTACTTTAATCGAAACAATATTAATAATGTCTTCAAAATCTATACGTTTATCTTTTATTAATAGCTTTCGATATGTCTTTCTAACGAGCTTTATGTCCTCAACCTTTGAGCTATGTTCAGGACAATTAATGTCTACCGCACTGTTCAAGTCACTTTGAATATTACAACGATATGCTAATACTTTTCTGATAATATCAACGGCTACTTTCTTTTGACGATGCAGCTTAACACCTGTTTCCTCTATCGCTTGTTCCATTATGCTTTCACTGTCGGCTTGATCGTTAATGATAAAACCATGCGCGACTTTAATAAAAGGCGCTGTTTTAATAACTGACCAACACCAACTATGAAATGTACTCACAACAACCATGTCCATGTTAATTGCTTCAACTTTTTTCAAGCGTTCACGGATATCCATAGCGGCACGTTTAGTAAAGGTAAGAATTAACAGCGGTTTTTTAACCCCAACCACGGTAAGTAAATGAATAGCTCTTGCTGTGATGACCGAGGTTTTCCCCGTTCCAGCACCAGCAGAGACGACAACGTGCTTACGACCTGCCTCCACTACCGCTTTTTGTTTACTATTAAGTCTTATCTTGCCCACGCTGTCAGTCATAATCAGCTCCTGTTATGTTCTTATCATTGGTCGTATGGCTGGATAACTGTCTACAGTATTTAACAAAGTTCTTTTTGCTGTTTGTCGCGAACAACTTTTTCAACGTGTTAAACAAATGTTGCTGATCAATATTAATATTCTCACTTAAATCGATCTGAGCTTTATTAACCTGTCTTCTTATACGGTTATATTCGGCACGTTCTTTATGACGCAGTACGCTATGTATGCCCAGTAAAAACATCTGAGGAATATGGTCAACAAGTGCTGGTTGTTTAAATAGTTCAGTACGATTGAATAATTTGATGCCATCAAACGGTAAGGGAAAGTCAGTTATATAACCAAACTGGCAGTCATTAACTTTAGTGCTCTTTTGCGATCTTATCTCAACTTCAATGCGTGTAATTAGAGGTAGGGTCTTATAGTACACGGCTAATTCGATATCCCCCTTCATAAGTGCTTTCTTAATACGGTTGTTCGTTAAGTTATATGATTTGATATTAAAATTATCGGTACCTTCTATACGCGTTTCAATATCACCTTCTTCATTGATGAAGGTTTGACTTTTCTGACCATTAGATAAGAGGAAGTAAAGCTGACTAACAGGCACATTCACCAGATCAATTGTGTAAGCGATGAGTGTGACATTAGAGGTATTAATCGTGCTTGAATAATCTTTACCTAAAGCTTCTTTAAAGCAAGCAAGTACGTCAAACATACCACTCGGTACAGGCTTGTTAGGATTCCATGCTGTTTTGACATCATTGTTGTTAGAGTTAAAACTATCAATTAGTATTATTATTTTGTAGCCATTTTTGTCCTCTATCTCAATTTGATACTTGAATTGAACTTTAGCAGGCCGACTTACCTTCTTACCTGAAACACTATATTGTGTTGATTTCAACGCCAATAGCTTTTCTTTGAGTGCTGCTGTTTGCGCTAGATTAAAATCATATGTCTGTTCTAACTTATCTATGAACATTGTTTGGGTGGGTAGTGATTCAAAGTAATTTGCAAGTGCACTATCAGAAACAGGTTTATAGATTACATTCGTTTGTTGGTGTTTCTCATCCGAGAATATTAACAGTGAGTTAGATACTTTATAATGGGGATGTTTATTTAGTGCATTATGCACAGCTAAACGAACACCGACAGCACAATAGTTTGTAAGATCATGTTCATGTTTAATAGCTACTTCTGAAAGAGGTAACTTGGTTGCTGTTAACGTAATATCGGTTGGGGACAAACTGTGAAGGTCGGTGCTATTAACAGTAGAATCATCTACGTGGCTTAAAACATCAACGTTAGGGTTAAAGTAAGCACTAAACTCAGTACTAAAGTTAAAGTGATCAAGGACTACTAAGTCATAAACACTATTTATCATCGCTTTTAGTAAATTTCTCATTCTGCATCCTTATTGAGCAGTTTGTATATTTTATTGGCAAATGTGCAAATAGATGGACTTAAATAAACCCAATCTGCTTTTATTGGCGATCTAGATTAATTGCACACGAAAGTGGTAAACGAATTAGGGCTGTTATGTACAGCCCCTGATGTGGAAGACTAAAGAACAATGGATTTCTTTAATAACTTGATGGCTTGGTCTACCTCATCACCTTCAAAGTTTTCTTTCAGTAAATACAAACACATTTTTGCAACTAGATTAGGATTAGCTGATGCAGAAATAGCTTTAACAATGCGTTGAGGAAACTTATTTGTTTCAGGTGTTTTGTTCCAAGCAACCATAAACTCACGTTCAAACTTTGTGTTACCTTCGTTGCGCAGTTCGGTGCTTGTGCTATCTTCCTTATCTATGTTTTCATCCCCAGAAGATTTAGCGTTTTCATCTGACTCATTTGTAGTTTCAGGTTTATCTGGTTCAGCGGGGTCTTCATAACCAAGAATGACTAAGGCAGACTTAACAAACTTTTTCGAAAGAAATTTTGATGGCACCTTATCTTTTTCTGACTCCTTTTGGGCAAGCCTATAAACTTCACGCCGTTCCGCACTAGAGTAATTTTTTAAGGGTGAAAGCGCATATGATGAATATCGTCCGACCCTTTCAATGCCCGCCATATCAAGGGTGATTTTTGCAGTATTGAGCGCATTGTTTAGTGAGTCATAACTTGCATTAGTTACTTCTTCTACACAATATTCTTTAAAACTGCCATACCCCATAGCTTCATACCCATTGCGAAGAAAAAAGTCTAATAGTGCCTTTTGTAACGCCATTGATTTTGTTTTTATATTCTTGGTGCATCGCATTGCTTCTTTATTTGTCATTTTTGTCGTATCGACGTTTTTAAACTTTCTTTTCTTAACTGCCATATTGGCCTCCGTATAGATAATTAATTGGATGTTCGAATCGTCAAACATCTTTGCTTTACAGTTTTCAAAAAACAGGCTTATGCATGTTTTCTAAACTGTATCCTCTGCCTTTACAGTTTTTGAAAAACAAGGTTTATCAATCTATGAAAACAGCTTCCAAATGTTTACAGTTTTCAAATAACAACCGAAAAATGTGGCAATAGAAAAGTTACCGCCCATAGGTCGCCGTCCCGACGAAAATAAAAATAATAGAGAAGAATAGAAAAGTGGATATGGTTGAAATGAAACAACGGGTTGACGATTTACAGAAATTTATTTGCAGTCAAGCAATATGTACACTTGCTTCAGTTGAAACTTTCAACTGAAGCGTAAAAATTAGGAATACATTATAGATACTAAAAGTACCAACTCTGCTTTCTGCTAGTGAGCCATAGAAACTCAGTATTCCTTGAATCCACTGCAAATTTGGCAGTTGTAACTTACAACTGTCTCGTTACCGAAATAAAGAAGGCACATTAAATTTTGCCGTCCCGACGCTATGTTAAATTTAACAAGTTATGCTATTGTCGCTACATCACCGTCCCGACGTTTAAAAAAAGAGAATATAAAATGAAACAAAGGAAAGCTTTCAATGCAGATTATTGGAGGGAGCATTTTGATTTGTTCTACTCCACAATTGAAGAAGAAGATCTTAAGTACTTCAATAAGAGTTACATGCTGGGTAACCTCCCCCGCAAAGCACAAACAAAAAATATAACTGAGAAGAAAAATACAAACTTTGCACGTGATTGCAACCATGTGGCTAATGAAATCTCTCTGTCATGCTGGGAAAAGTTTCTTAAGCGAGTTAGAGATAAACGCTATGAAATCAGTAGTAATAGAAAAAGGCTTTCAATTTCAGAAGACACCTTTGATAAAGTTCACGAGTTAGCTGATGAGCTTAACTGCCACTCACCCGATCAACTAATTTCACATTTGCTGGACAGCATAACCCAAACCCAAAAGAGTAAAATCAAAAAACAAGCTAAGCAGTAAACCTCCCCCATAAATAGTCGAGTAACGTCTAAAAGCTCGACGCCTACACCTGTCTCAAACTACCACTAATAATATCTATAACCTCCAGATATTATTGATACATAACAACACAAGGTATAAATCATGTATCTACACTTCTCAATACTTATTTGCCTTTCGTTAATTACAGGGGGGCACTATGGCAAGACAGTACGCTGAATTACTCCCGTCAAATATGTATCAGCCACTGGCAACAGAGTTTGCATATTTAGCAATGACCTCCGGGTATATCGACTCCACCGATTTACTCAATATCAAAGGCCATATGGTCAAGTCGATATGCGGTACTAATATGAAGCTAACCAACGAATCATTAGAAGAGTTTGACCGATTAACGGAACACTTTAATGCAAGGCTAGGCAAAGAAATTAATACCAACCTAATACATAACTGCCAAGTACTAACTAATGGTTTGGAGCTACCTAAAAACACTTGGAAAGTTATTCAATTAATGGTGGTAATGGCTACCAACAGTGGACTAAATGAGTTCGTACAAAATGCATTACCTGCGGATATGTACATTAATGCTTTCTTCGGCTCAATGATTGGCCTTGATGATATTGACGTTATAAATATAACCTCGGCCTTATCTGAAACTGGCCTATTTCATGATTGCAGTATCCATTTGCTCGATTTAATTGGCTTACCGCAAGGTATTATCAATAGGTTAATCGGCAGTAAGCTAGAAAGTTACACCGAATTGATTGCGCCTTTAGTGCAACTTCAACCAAATAGTGAACTAACCACCAAGGATATAACCCACTTAGATATTGATGCCTTGGTGGCGTTTTTAACCGTGGCGGTTAATCACTCCTTGGTAGGTGTTAACATATTACTCTATGGCGAGGCTGGCACTGGGAAGACTGAATTAAGCCGCCTATTAGCTGATACCGTAGGTGCTGCATTGATAGGCATTAGGCCGTTAGGTAAAGATATCAACCAGAATAAACCAGACTTTGACGGCCGTATCACAAGTTCAGGCCTAAGGTTGCAACACCACAGCTTGGTGCAGAGTGTGGTTTGCCATGATGAGAAAAACTTGTTGGTGGTAGATGAAGCGGAGGACGTATTTACCCAAGGTGTTTCCCACCGTGGCTTGGGTAAAGAAGGATTGCACCACCTGTTAGAAACCAACACCGTGCCTACTATATGGATAACCAACCATGTTGATACCCTGCTCACCAGTTGTATTAGGCGGTTTAGCTTCGTTAAGCATATTCATGTACCTGATAACCGCGTGATGGAAAATCTCATTAGTAAGACCACCAAAGGCCTCAGGTTATCTAAATCATTTAAAACGATGTTGGCAGGTAAGCCACATATCACGCCAGCCAATATCACCAATGCCGCGTTTGTGTGTAATACCTTGGGCATTGTGGGAAAACAAGCGGAGGCCACCGCGCTTGATATGATAGATGAAGCCTTATCCGCCTGTGGTTTTGATGAGCATAAGGTACAGTACAAACCGCAAATACCGTTTAGCAATGAGTTTTTAAATATTAAAGGAGGCAATCAAGCCATTGACCAAATAGCCAAGGCCGTTAATAACAATGGTGATGTGCGCGTGTTATTGACTGGTCCACCCGGCACAGGAAAAACAGCAGTGGTTAACCATTTGGCAGAGCAAGCCAACAAAGAGTTAATTACCGTTCGGTGCAGCGATGTATTGGATAAATATGTTGGAGGCTCAGAAAAAAACATAGCCCGACTATTTCGTGAAGCTGAGGAAAAGGAAGCTATCCTGTTCTTCGATGAAATTGATAGCCTAATGCAAAATAGAGACGGTGGAACAACGCATAACTTTGAAATACAACAAATCAACGAGTTACTGACTCAAATAGAGTGTTTCAATTATCCCTTCTTCGCTGCGACTAACTTTTCAATACGATTAGACAAAGGTGTTATGCGCCGCTTTGATTTCAAACTTCACTTTGAGCATCTAACATCACCACAGGTTTTTAAACTCTACAATCGCCTCCTAGGCGTATCTACTATTTCACTCGATATTGAGACTAAATTAGCAAAACTCAAACAACTCGCCACGGGTGATTTCGCTGTTCTAGCACGACGACAAAAAATTTCAACCACCAAGCTTTCACCTACCGAATGCTTGGAAATACTAACCCAAGAAAACAACCGTAAACAACAACCTAAGGCCATCGGCTTTATTAACTAAACCAATTCCAACCAACGAAAGTAATAAACTTTCATACACAACCAAAACAACCTTAAAAAGGAAACTCTATGAGTATTTTAAAATCTCTTACGTTGACCCCTGCCTTAGACAAAAACTCAGGCAACCCCAAAAGACAAAAACTATTAAAACGATTAGATGTTCAGCTATTGATGGCTAAAGCCTATGTGAATAACGAAATATATACACCAACTAAGGAAAAGTTTCAGCTTGATAAAGATACAGGGTTAAAAACCAAGATTTCGGTAGAAAAAAATATAGCTAAATGGTGGAAGAAAATCGATAACGTTTATTACCTTGAAATCCGTTACGGTAATAACCCCCTTGAGTTATCAAAAGGATTATTTTCTATACAGATCGATGATAGAAATCAGTTAGTTCCAACCCTAGAGAAGGTGATATCCGCTGTTGCTTCAGGTGAATTTGACCCTATTTTGGAAAAGGTGATTAGCCATTTAAGTAGAAAGAAATAAGCAGCAATAGTAATCTACGCCCCTACCTAACCCAAGGGGCTTTAACTATTTCCTAATACCAAATCAAAATGAAGGAACAACTCAATGCCTACCCCAAATGTTAGAATTAAAGAGGATGCTTTAGCCGTACCAATGAGCCCAATGTTCACATTATATATTGCTGATTTACTTGCGCCTTATGAAAATGAAAACGGTGTCACCATTAACTTTCGTGATCCAAACTACTCTGCCGATGATGGTGGCTATCACCCCGTAGAAATAAGGCTAGAAAATGAAGGTGATGGCTGGCGGTTTTGCTACATCACCGACTTTTGCTATGTTGGTAGCGGTTATATGACTGAACTTGCCAAAGACCTAGATTTTGATTTCAATGCTGGCCTCTTTCAGAACCTGCTTGGCGTATATCCGATTGAACAAGCCACGGAGGTTTACATGCTGTGGGAAGTGAACTTTAAGTGTTATGCCAATGACCTGAAGGTTTTCAACGTAATGATTACGGTTGATAGCTAGGTTTAAACAGGGAACTACTTAGTATTTGCTTAAACTATAGGTGAGCTTAAGACAGCCACATTCAAAACTATTTGACTATCCCTATCATTCAACCAGTTTCAAATTAGGTCTTCTTGGTTTGCTGATTATGACTTTATCTTGATCTGTATTGATAAGACTAACTTTAAATATTAGATTTGTAAGCTCTTCAATAGGTAATGCCAACTTTTCAGCTACGTCTTTAATTTCAATTCCATCAAGAGCCAGTTGTTCAAACAAAATAGCGAGAAGCTTAGTAGTTTCTCTTTCTATTCCATTTATTTCTGTTTTTCGAAGACCTCGTCGGCTTGCTTCAATTATAAGGCTTCTATGATGCCATTCTGTTATACAGTTCACAGCTCTCATCTGCATAATTACCGCCATTGCTGAAGTTTTCCATTGTGCTTTGATCTTAATCACATCGTCTACAGTTATATTTCTAGCGGTAATAGCTAGCATAGTGCGACGTGGCATAAGAAAAAAATAAGCAAATTTATCAGCTTCAATTTCTACATCTTTACCTTGTGGTACGCCATGGCGATGCAAAACCAAATGCCCTAATTCGTGGGCGGCATCCATCCTACTACGTTCACCCGACTTCTGCGTATTCAAAAAAACATAAGGCTTGTCTTCCTTCCAAAAACTAAAAGCATCAACAGACTGAGTATTTTCAGCTAAAGAAAATACACGAACACCATGCTTTTCAAGAAGGTGTACCATGTTGTTAATACTTTGACTACCTAATCCCCATATCTCCCTCAATGCTTCAGCTGCTGCTTCTGGCTCAAAATTCCGAAAATCTGGAAGGTCTATGTTAGGTAAATTAAACTTAGTTTCAAGGTAACCATCAAGCAATAAACCTAAGCTACCAGCTCCTATTGCAGCGTGTTGGTTTGCTGCTTTCATACTTTTTAATGATCTAAAAGAAACACTCTCAGGTGCCACACTTTCAATATCATTATCGCAAAGAAAAAACTTTCGTGGATAATTCAATGCCTGCTCAAAAGCTACGATAGTTTCCTCTGGTGGGCTAGAGGCGCAATAGTCTTTTTCGTATTCCGAAACCATACGAGCAGAAAGGCCTACTTTTTCAGAGAGAGCCTTTAAAGTCAGTAATCTTCGTGTTCGAGCAAGCTTCAAACGTGCAGGATTAAATTGAATAGTCATAGTACTTCATAATCTATTGCTACGCCTTTTTAGATACGTTAAAGGAAATATCATCACTGAACGTAATATTTTCCATTGGCTCTATGTTAGAATTCATATCAAACGGCATTGGTTCAAATAATATACGGGTTTTCCAGCTATCAATTTTCAATTTATCATCTTTACCTGATATTTTGGCTGTGCTAGAAGGCAAAGATAACTCAAATCGAATTTCTTTTATTGCCTTATCGAAATGATATAGTAATACCCATGTTTGAGTAGTATCGATCGGCAGTGTAATCGTATTTTCAAAATTATTCACTGGTTCATCGAACATATCTTGAGTTTGATTACAGCTGACTATGCTACGAGTACTTGGGCCTTTTTTGTTTTTAGTTGATGGCTGACCATGAGCTAAGCCTGTTTCTTTATCACCACTAGTAACAACGAGCGCCACTCCAGTTTCTTTGTTATGAGTAATAGACAATCCCCCCTTTTGATAATAACTCCATTCATTACTCATGGTTATAAGCTTCCCCCTCAAGGCAAATACAATTTCTCCCCATGCAGTGGATCCTCCATGGGTTAGAGGGTGCAAAGGAGTAGTTCTCTTGAATTGAATGAGGCCATCCTTAATTGCCTGTTCTATAGCATCCTTGTTCAAACCCATCAATTCAAGCTGCTCATCTTGAACTGTGATATCTACTATGTTTAGTGCCGAGTGAGTATTTGGCATGTATTTATTTATCCTTTCTGAAGATTAAGTTTAATTACGCTGCAACGCGAATTTCCTATTTTAACCTCATTAATGAGGACAAATCAAGAAGTGACTTATTATTCTTTAACGGACTATAATAATTAATATTTACCGTAAACCCACCAATAATGGGCAGTAGGTTAATAAACAACATTGCCACTCAAACTCTCCTTCAATGACTGAACATAAAATAAGGAAGCAAGTTTTCTTCCTTATCTAATTAATCGAACATTATTTTATGTACGGTATAAAACTTTTACGACGTGCCAACCAAATTTAGTTTTAACGAGATGAGGCTCTAATATTGCACCTTTAAATGCAACTTTATCAAACTGAGGTACCATTTGGCCCCGTTTAAACTCGCCTAAGTCACCGCCTTTTTTACCTGAGGGACAGTTAGAATATTTTTTAGCTAACGTTTGGAACTTAGCACCCTTGGCTAATTGCTTAATAATATCTTCAGCAATTTCTTTATGCTTTACCAAAATGTGGAGTGCGTGAGCTGTAGCTGCCATGTAAACACCTTTTTAAATTCTCTTTTGGACATAAAAAAAGCCCCGACTCTTTCGAATCAGGGCTTCTATAATGATGGTACCAGCGGTCGGACTCGAACCGACACGTCTCGCGACAGGGGATTTTGAATCCCCCGTGTATACCAATTTCACCACGCTGGCATAGGCTTTACGCCCGTTTTGCAATTTGCAAAGAAGTCATTTTTCATTTCAAAAACTGATTTCTTTGTAAACTATTTTCTTCTAACTATTGCACTAAAGAATAACTAATTACTGTCAGTATTCTTTGCAAATCTTTGCAAGGTTTAAAACTAAGTATTTCATTAGTAATTCAAGACCTTACGTGTAGGCACGTTAAATTTTGAATCCCCCGTGTATACCAATTTCACCACGCTGGCATAGGTTTAACCTATTATTGCAATTTGCAAAGAGTTACATTTTCAGTTAAAAATTCAATTCTTTGTAAATTTATTTTTTATACCGAGTATTCTACTTATTAACTTTAGCTAGAAGCTGAAGATGGGGGCATTATACGAAACTTATTTCAGTAAGCAACAAGTTTTTCATGCCTTCACGACACTTAGTCATCAAGTGTCGTTTATTTGTGCAATCATCTTACATTCTGTGGGCATGCAAAAAGATATCAACAGCCTTAGTCACTTGATAAGAGATTTCTTCTTCACTCGCTTGTTTATCCGGTAATAGCAAACTGCGAGTATGCAGCGGGCCTTTTGCCATTTCCATTAACATTTGTGCGCTAAAATGACAGTTTTCAATTTTTAGCACCTTTTGCTCGGTCAACCAGGTTAGATAATCGACTAATGGCAATATGCCAGTCATAGGGCCATTTTTATATATCATTTCACCCAGCTCTGGAAATTTCACTACTTGCTGAACCACTAAGCGAAATAGTGACATTAACTCGGGTGACAACATACCAACGACAAACTTAAAACATACTTGATTGAGCGCATCCCTTGCTTCTAGATCTCGGTTTATTGACGTCAGAATTTCAGATTGTCTTTTTACTTGCCGCTGAATAACAGCCATCAACAAGCCTCGCTTATTACCAAACTCATTATAAATGGAGCGTCTTGAACCGCCAGCTTCATTGATAATCATTGCTAAAGACGTTTCATCAAATCCAAGGTTATAAAATAGATGTTGTGCTGCATCTAAAATTAGTACTCCCCTTGGGCTGAGTTTTTTTACTTCTACAATGCTGTCTTTAACCATGCGATTGTCCATATTTGTAACTATATTGTTGACTTTGGTACTACATAGTACCAGAATACACGGTACTGACTAGTACCAATTGTACAGATCAGCAAAAATAAACTTTACTGACAGGGATATCCCTGCACCTGAAGGAAAACGTATGCGCGCGCTCTTATTTTTATTTATTGCTCTGATACTTGCTGGGTGTAATGAACCAGTTAAAGAAATAGCTAAACCAATTCGTCCAATAATGTGGAAAAAAATAGAAGTTTCTCCCTTTGAACAAATTCGCACCCTATCTGGTATTGTTGCTCCTGTGGAAGCAACCAAGCTAAGCTTTGAAGTAGAAGGAAAAATTCAAAGCATTGAAGTCAATTTAGGCAATGAGGTCGTTAAAGGCCAAGAATTAGCACGCTTAGATCAACGTAATTTTAATTTGGGGCTTCAATCAGCACAAGCACAATACCAACAAGCCAAAGCAACACTAGTAGATGCCCGAAATAGTCATAGACGATACCAGCAATTACTTAAGCAAGGCGTTGTATCACAATCAGGCTTTGATAATGCTAAGGCCACTTATGATGCAAGTAAAAGTGCTGCAGATGTCGCGCAAGCACAATTAGATATTGCCAGTAAAAACTTGCAAGACAGTATTTTGTTAGCCCCATATGATGGCATTATCACTAAACGATTGTTTGAGCCTTCACAGCAAATATCTGCAGGGCAATCTCTCTTTGAAATTGAAGGTAAACATGGCCTTGAAGTTCATGTCATGGTGCCTGAAACGCTCATTCGCGAATTAAGACAATTTTCTATCCTCCCTATCCATTTCCCCGTTTTACCTGAGTTAACAATGCAAGGTCAAATCACTGAAATAGGCACCCGTGCAGAGTTTGCTAATGCCTTCCCCGTTACAGCGGTATTAGCAGGCAATAATCCTTTATTGCGTGCAGGTATGACAGCCGAGGTAGACTTTTCTTTTTCTGGAACAGGAAGAACTGGCCATACTGGTGATGTTTTTAGTATCCCTACGACTGCGTTAAGGGCAGGATTAGAACAGAAGAGTTATGTTTTTGTTTATAACCCTGACAGCCAGAAAGTGATTAAAACCCAAGTACAGACAGAAAATATTTTTAAAAATGAAGTGTTCATCTCATCAGGTTTAAAACAAGGCGATATTATTGCAATAGCAGGTGTTGCCTTTTTACGCGATGGCCAACAAGTCAGTTTGGCTGATAATAACGTTCAGCGTTTTAATTAAGTCAGGATTAGGAAAATAAATGAACATTACCCAACTGGCCTTTAATTACCGAAAAAGTGTCTTTTTGATTATTGCAGTTTTACTTATTAACGGCCTTTTCGCTTATTTCACCCTGCCCTCACAAGAAGATCCAACCATTACCATTCGCGAAGCGATTGTTAGTACTTCTTTTCCAGGTATGGCACCTGACAGAATAGAACAATTAATCACTAAAAAGTTAGAAGAAGAAATACGCAAAATACCACAAGTTAAAGAGATAAAATCGAGCTCTGCTACAGGTATATCAATTATTCACGTTAAAATTTACGATCGCTATTTTAATCTGGACGATATTTGGCAAAACTTACGCAATAAAGTAACGGCCGCCCATAGTAAAATGCCCTCAGGCACCCATACTCCTTTTGTAAATGATGAGTTTGGTGATGTCTCCGTTGTCACCCTAGCATTAACTGCAGATGGTTTTGATCTAGGTGAAATGTATGACATTGCCCAACATATTCGCGATACCTTATATAGCGTTGAAGGCACTAAAAAAATTGAAATATTAGGCCGACAAGAAGAACGGATTTTCTTAGAAGCTTCAAATGCAAAACTTGCCCAGTTAGGCATTTCCCCCCAATCTCTAATCAATGAATTGCAAAAGCAAAATATCGTACGCTCTGGCGGTCAGATAAATACCGGTGCAATCAGTTTTATTGTGGAACCCTCTGGGAATTTCAATAATTTGTCTGAAATTGGCAATACCTACATCAGCATTCCAAATACTGAAGACTTTATCGCACTCAAAGATGTAGTGACTTTACGCCGTGATTTTATCGATCCGCCCGATAAAACCGCATACTTGAATGGTCAATCCGCTATATTTTTTGCAATTTCCATGTTGCCAGAGAATAATCTATTGGAATATGCACCGCGCATGCTACAAAAAATCAATGAGGCCGAATCAACTTTGCCCATTGGATATAGCCTAGAAATCGCCACTTACCAAGCTGACCAAGTAGCCAAAACGATTGATGGTGTTTCTGTTAATGTGCTTCAAACCTTAGCGATTGTACTTGTAGTTGTCATTTTATTTTTAGGTTTACGTACTGGTTTAATTGTCGGCGCTATTGTTCCCTTTGTCATGCTTGCAACCCTGAGCATAATGCAATTTAGTGACATGAAACTTGAGCGAATGAGTTTGGCGACTCTTATAATCTCACTCGGTTTATTGGTTGATAATGGCATTGTTATCGCTGAAGACTTCAAACGCCGCTTAGAAGATGGCATAGATCGTTATAACGCCATGTTACAAGGCAGCAAAGAACTAGCTGTCCCCTTATTGAGTTCATCAGTGACAACCGTTTTATTCTTCTTACCACTAATGCTTGCTGAACATGTTGCCGGCGAATATACCCGCTCAATATCACTGGTTATCCTTATTACCTTACTAACCAGTTGGATTTTGGCTTTATGTGTTACGCCTTTACTGTGTTATTTCTTTATTACGCTGCCAAAAGATAAAACACCTGCAAATAAAGAGTCTTCACAAGACGAGTCCAGTAAATTTTACCACTACTATGAAAAATTTTTACATTGGTTACTCAAACATAAAGCACTCTTTATGACTGCAATGTTGGCATTGTTCATCAGCTCTGTTCTTTCGATGAAATATGTTGCTAAACAATTTTTCCCTGATTCGGATCGCACGCAAATATTGGTCAATATTGACTTGCCAAATGGTACTTCATCTACAGAAACCAATCGTCAGATGAAAGATATTTTCGCCTGGTTAAAAGATGATACACGCTTTGATTTTATTGAAAGTTATTCTGCTTATGTCGGTTTTAGTGGCCCAAGATTTGTGATGTCACTTAACCCTGAAGATCCTGCACAAAATAAAGGCTTCATGGTGTTAAATGTCAAAGAAGATACCGATATCAGTGCCACTGTTTTAAGGTTGGATGAGCAAATTGAGCATGATTTCCCTAACGTTTCAGCCCGCGTCAAGAAAATGTTTTTAGGCCCTTCGGATTCAAGTACCATCAAAATTCAAGTGAAAGGACCTGATAAAGAAGTTATTTATAAAAAAGCTCAACAGATAATGGCGGTGTTGCACAGCGTACCTAGTACCCTTGATATACGTACTGACTGGGAAAACTTGATTACTAAAATAGACGTGCAAATAGACCAGCATAGAGCTAAACGTTCAGGCTTAACCTCAGAAGAAATAGCGCAAGCACTCGATGCATACTTTTCTGGCTCTAAAATCACTGAGTTTCGAGAAGGTGATAATATTATCCCTGTCGTGTTACGTGCAGAGCAAGCAGAGCGACAAAGTTTAGATAGACTTAGAACCCTTAATATTTATTCGAATAAAACAGGTCAGACAGTCCCCTTATTTCAGGTGGCTAACTTAGCGCCATATAATCAATTTTCAATTATTCACCATGAAGATCTCTTTCGTACTATCAGTATTCAAGCGCGTAATACCGATATGGCAGCAGAGGATCTTAAATTAATTATTGATAAACAAATCCAGGCCCTAGCGGTAGATTTACCCATAAACCATAGCATTGAATATGACGGTGTAATTAAAGAATCTCGTGCTGCTCAAAAAGCACTCGGCGCGAGCATGCCAATAGTATTAGGTTTGATTTTAATATTGTTAGTGGCGCAGTTTAACTCCTTTAGACAGGCCGCAGTGATCACCCTAACTATCCCGCTATCATTTATCGGGGCCGTTTTAGGTCTATTTTTGATGCAGGCGCCCTTTGGTTTTATGGTAACACTTGGTTTATATAGCTTAGCGGGTATTATCATTAATAATGCGATAGTACTGATTGACCGAATTAAGATTGAAACCGCATCTGGAAAGTCTGCCTATCAAGCAGTGGTTGATGCCTGTTTAACGCGATTACGTCCCATAGCGATGACTACCATCACTACCATAATGGGGTTGTTGCCATTAATCATTGGTAAAGATCCGCTATTTTACGGTATGGCAAACGTGATTGCTTTTGGCCTAGGCATTGGTACTATTCTAACATTGGCAGTAGTGCCCGCATTATATTGTGGTTTTTATAAAATTACAGATAACCAAGCAAAGTCTATGTAAAAGCCTAACCCGCAACTTACTTTATTTACTGCACAAAAAAGCCAATTTTCTCAGTCGAGCAAGTTGGCTTTTTAGTTTTGCTTTGTACTGCTGAACATTTAGTTATTTAGCACAGATTAACAAGGATACTCAATTAAGATAAATTTTGTTAAACTGCCGAATTATTTTTACAGCTGCAACTCACTGTTACTAACATAAAGAACATTAAATGACTGATACTACCCCTACAAATTTTCCGAGAGCTGGCTTTAGAAGACGTTTTGGCTCATGGATATATGATCTATTAATTATCATCGCTATTTTTATGCTTTCTGGCTATGTATGTGTAGCGCTTTTTGTTGCCTTAGATGCCGTAGGGTTAATTTCAATTGCCAGAAGTGGTTTTGGTATTGACTGGAATGCAACTCACCCAGCTTATAAAGTCGCTTTTAATTTTTGGTGTGTGGCTTGGGTTTGTCTATTCTTTATCTACTTCTGGTCAAAAAAGGGTCAAACATTAGGGATGAGGGCATGGCGATTACGTGTACAAAACCTCGATGGTTCACTAGTGAGTAAAACAACGGCCGTTAAACGGCTATTACCAACTTTATTGGGCTTAGGTACGCTTTGGGTTATTTTTGATAGAAAGAATAAACTCAGTTTCCAAGATAGAATGACCAATACTGAAGTGGTGTTATTATCACTTGAGGCGAATAGAGGTCGCTTATAAGGACTAGTGTAGTTGGGCTAGGCATTAGCTGTTAATAGTAGTATTCCGCTAAAGAATAGTACTATTAACTGTCAGTGGTTGAAGGTTAGTAGAAGCTAAGCGGTTTTCTTACTCATAAAATACCAAGCAAGTCCCACAAAGAGCATGCTTGGCATCATAGCCCCTAGCATAGGGGGTAATTGATAGACCAAACTCAACGATCCCAAGACTTCATTACTAATGAAGAATAAAATACCAGTGAAGACGCCCATCATAATACGCGCTCCCATCGAAACCGATCGTAATGGTCCAAAAATAAAAGAAAGTGCCACTAATAACATTACTGCAACAGTTAATGGTTGCATGAGTTTGCGCCAAAAAGCTAACTGATATCGGCTTGGATCTTGTTCATTCGCTTCGAGATAGTCTAAATAGTCTATTAAGCCACGTAAAGAAAGAGACTCAGGAGTAACCGTTACAACGCCAAGCTTTTTCGGGGTAAGTGAAGAGTTCCATATTTTTTGACTATGGCTTTTAGTAGTAATTTCATTTTGAGTTAATGAGAACTCCTCTACATCGCTCAGAAGCCAGCTTTTTTCTTGATAAATAGCACTTTTCGCTGAAAGCCAACTATCTATCTTCAACTCATCATTAAAGCCATAGATTTGTATTTTCTTCAATTGGCCTCTGTCTAAGACTTCACCAATATTAACAAAATAATCACCATCTTTTGCCCAAACACCATTTTTAGCAGCAATTAAACTACCACCCGAAATTGCTTGAGCTCGAATTTCACGCGCTTTAGCCTCACCACTGGGTGCCAACCATTCACCAATGGCCATACTTACCACGATCAAGATAACAGCCGTCTTCATCACTGATTTTATAATATCTAACCGTGATAAACCCGCAGCTTGCATCACGATGAGCTCACTATTACTCGCCAACATACCGATACCAATTAGGCCACCAATCAGTGCTGACATAGGAAAAAACACTTCCACATCACGTGGTACGGCATAAAGCACATACAATGCAGCATGAGCTAAATCATAATTACCACGGCCAATAGCGCGCATTTGCTCAACAAACTTAATAATGCCACTGACACTAACAAAAACGGCTAAGGTAATAAAAGTTGTAGAGGTAATGACACGACCAATATAAAAATCAAGAATGCGCATTAATTACCCTTAACTTGTTCAATAAATCTCATCACACTACTCACCCAGATTCCGACAAAAACAGTTAAAGCAATAAAAGTTGTAGAGGTACTAAGATAAGCGAAGCGACCAATATAAAAATCAAGAATGCGCATTAACTTTCTTTTCCTTCAGTCATTTTTTTATTTGATTTGCGTTTAAAACTCGGTAGTTTTGCTTTAATAATCCGTCCACTACTACGTTCTTTCATCAACAACATCATGCCAATAAACAGGGCACTTATATGTATGGGCCACAAGCCAACAATACTTGGAATAGCATTCTTTTCAATGGCTGAGCGCATTGACGTTAACAATAATAAATAACCTAAAAATAGCATCAAGGCTGGCAGCATTTTGGCAAACTTACCTTGCCTCGGGTTAACAACACTTAACGGTACCGCAATAAAAATTAGAATAATACAGGCTAAAGGAAAAGCAATTCGCCATTGAATAGTTGCGCGATATGCAGACTCCAACTCTGTAGGCATGTTGTTATAGAGCTCAGGAGTAGAAATTGCACTTAGCTTACGGTGCTGATGTTCAATTTCTTGATCTTTTATTTGAATATAATATTTATTAAATGCAACAGATTGGAATTCTTTCGTCTCGATATCTCTGTGATAACGAATACCATCACCCAAAACTAACTGCTGAGAGCCAGTATCATCTTCAAAAACTCTACCATTTTTGGCATACACTAAACTGGAGTTAATAATACTCGCGTCAACATTGTCACCTTTAGGTAACTGAGCAACAAAAACTTTGTTAAAACTGTTAGTGTCACGGTCTTTATCATGTATAAAAACGACTGCATCTTGATTACCCGTTTGCTGGAAACGTCCAGAAACTAAGGCACTCAATCCAGAGTCGGCCGCGAGTTCTTCTTTAACTTTATACTGATATTCTGAGGCGAGTGGCGCAAGGTATAGCGTAAAAATACCGGTAAAAATCGCCGTAATAATTGCGAGCACTAACGTCACTCGCACCACATACCATTCACTAACACCACACGCGTGTAACACGGTCATTTCACTGTCCGCATAAATTCGGCCATAAGCGAGTAAAACGCCTAAGAATAAGCTAAGCGGTAAAATAAACCCCGCAAGATCTGGTATTTTCAACGCAATAAAGGTCAACACGGACAAATTTTTGACTGATAAAAATAGTCATTAACACAAAAAATACTGCTAATTGTGTTTTGGCGACTTCTTTTAATAAATAACGAAAAATGATCACAAAAAGATCCCGTAAAAACTTAGTTTTTTTCTGACATAATGGCAAATATTGAGTAAACTTGTCGTTTTCATAAGTAAACTATATAGTCAGTGACTAACTCATATTGATGAGTGCGACTATAATTATAGCCCTTAGCGATATCAATTGAATAGATAAACACCTTATTAAATTGTAAAAGGAAAAGTCATGGAGTTCAGTGTAAAAAGCGGCAGTCCAGAAAAACAACGTAGCGCTTGTATTGTGGTAGGTGTTTTTGAACCACGCAGACTTAGCGGTACAGCCGAACAGCTTGATGAAATCAGTGAAGGCTACATAAGCAACCTTTTACGCAAAGGCGATTTAGAAGGTAAATCAGGACAGATGTTATTATTACATCACGTGCCTAATATTTTAAGCGAACGTGTTTTATTAGTAGGTTGCGGTAAAGAGCGTGAGCTTGATGAACGTCAATATCGTCAAATAATTACCAAAACAATTAACACCTTAAACGAAACCGGTTCTATGGAAGCGGTATGCTTCTTATCTGAGTTACATGTTAAAGGTCGTGATATTTACTGGAAAGTTCGCCAAGCGGTTGAAGCAGCACAAGATGGTTTATATAGCTTTGATAGTTTAAAAACTCGTAAAGATGAGGCTCGCCGCCCTTTACGTAAAGTTGTTTTTAATGTGCCAACGCGTCGTGAACTGCCTATTGGTGAGCGTGCCGTTAACCATGCTTTAGCCATTTCTGAAGGTATTACTACTTGTAAAAATGTTGCTAACATGCCGCCAAACATTTGTAATCCCGCGTATCTTGCTGAGCAAGCCAAGATTCTTGAAAATGATTATGACAAGGTTACAACAACAATTGTTGACGAAAAAGAAATGGAAGAGCTTGGTATGGGTTCATACTTAGCTGTTGGCCGTGGTTCAGTAAATGAATCCTTAATGAGCATCATTAAATATGACGGCGCCGGTGATGATTCAAAGCCACTGGTATTAGTGGGTAAAGGTTTAACTTTTGACAGTGGTGGTATTTCATTAAAACCTGGTGCAGGCATGGATGAAATGAAATATGACATGGGTGGTGCAGCCGGTGTATTAGGTGCTATGCATGCACTTGTTGAACTTAACTTACCTATTAATGTTATTGGTGTTTTAGCTGGTTGTGAAAACATGCCAAGCAGTAACGCATATCGTCCAGGTGATATATTAACAACTATGTCTGGTCAAACTGTTGAAGTACTTAATACCGATGCTGAAGGCCGTTTAGTTTTATGTGACGCACTAACTTATGTTGAACGTTTTAATCCTGAAGCAGTTATTGATGTAGCCACTTTAACCGGTGCTTGTGTCGTTGCTTTAGGCGCACATGCAACAGGCTTGCTAAGTAGTCATAATCCACTAGCCCATGAATTATTAAATGCTTCAGAGCAAAGTGGTGATAGAGCATGGCGCATGCCATTATGGGATGATTACCAAGATCAACTTGAAAGCCCATTTGCTGACTTTACCAATTTAGGTGGCAAAGAAGCAGGAACGATTACTGCCGCTTGTTTCTTATCTAAATTTACCAAGAAATATAATTGGGCTCACTTAGATATTGCTGGTACAGCATGGCGTAGCGGTAAAAATAAAGGCGCAACAGGTCGCCCTGTAAGCATGCTAACGCAGTTTTTACTTAACCGCTCTGGTCAAGAACAAGGCGGATTGAAGAGAATGGTTGTTCCCTTCTCAATATCAATAACGCAGCATAAAGCGTTTCTAAACCAGCCCCTTGGGGAAGGCTGGGCAAATCATACTCTGCGTTACATTTCTTTTTAAGGGGATAACCCTTAATAAAAAAATGTGCCTTAATTATGAATCGCTCAGACTTCCTGAAACGAGCATCTTCAAGTGGAGCGGGTATAGTAGATTGATATAAAAAGATTAACCCCTAGTAGTTCTACTACTAGGGGTTAATGATTACAATAGGCCAATAAAATGCAAACCCAAGTAATGTTTTATCTACTTAAGGATGATGGAACAGACGAGACAGAAAAAGATACTCGCTCTGCGATTTATCATGCTTGTTTGCAAGCCAGTTATTTTTATCGTCAGAATCAGCGTGTCTATATTTACGCACAAGACCAGCAACATGCTGAACAAATTGATGAAATGCTTTGGGCATTTGATAGCGACAGTTTTGTACCACATAACCTAGTTGGTGAAGGTCCAAAACAAGGCGCTATGGTGGAAATAGGTTATCAAGCACCACAAGGGCGTCGTCCTGTGCTTATTAACCTTAATAGTACGGTGCCTAATTTTGCCAATCAATTTCAATTTATCGTTGATTTTGTACCCAGTGATGAAACACTTAAACAACAAGCGAGAGAACGCTTTAAAACTTGCCGTCAATGGGGTTTTCAAGTGGATAACCAAGCGGTAATTGAGCCAGAAGAAGCAACTAAAGCATCTTAAGAAAAACGAATTACGACCAAACAAATAAACTTATTACGATAAGCAGTATTTTTACTTTACTGCACTTTTCGGCAACGAAACAACGTACAACACTTAAACCTATTACCGGATAAAATGATGGAAAAAACCTTTAACCCTACCGACATTGAACAGTCCCTTTATACTAGCTGGGAAGAGCAAGGTTACTTTAGCCCAACAGGTGAAGGTGACAGTTACAGTATTGCTATTCCACCACCGAATGTTACTGGTAGCTTACATATGGGTCATGCTTTTCAGCAAACCATCATGGATACGCTTATTCGTTACCAACGTATGCAAGGTAAAAATACCTTATGGCAAACAGGTTGTGACCATGCTGGTATAGCAACACAAATGGTGGTTGAACGTAAAATAGCTGCCGAAGAAGATAAAACGCGACATGACTATGGCCGTGAAGGCTTTATCGATAAAATTTGGGAATGGAAAGAAGAGTCAGGCGGCACTATTGGCAAACAAATGCGCCGTTTAGGTAACTCTATCGATTGGACTCGCGAACGTTTTACCATGGATGATGGTATGTCTGAAGCGGTACAAGAAGTCTTTGTACGCTTATTTGAAGATGATTTGATTTATCGTGGTAAACGCCTTGTAAACTGGGATCCTAAATTCCACACCGCTATTTCTGATTTAGAAGTCGAAAATAAAGACAAAAAAGGCCACATGTGGCATTTGCGCTACCCATTAGCTGACGGTGAAAAAACAGCGGAAGGTCTTGATTATTTAGTGGTAGCAACAACACGTCCAGAAACTATGCTTGGCGATACCGGGGTTGCTGTTAATCCTGAAGATCCGCGTTATAAAGATTTAATTGGTAAAAAAGTATTATTACCGTTAGTAAACCGATTAATTCCTATTGTTGGTGATGATCATGCCGACATGGAAAAAGGCACGGGTTGTGTAAAAATTACACCTGGCCATGACTTTAACGATAATGAAGTAGGAAAACGTCATCAATTACCACAAATCAACATTTTTGATAAAGACGCAGCAGTATTAGCCGCCGCTGAAATTTACGATACTAAAGGTGAAGCCTGTAACGCATACGATGCTGAATTACCCGCTGAGTTTGCTGGTATGGACCGATTTGTCGCTCGTAAAGCTATTGTTGCTAAATTTGACGAATTAGGTTTATTAGTTGAAGTAAAAGATCATGACTTAGTTGCACCATATGGTGATAGATCTGGCGTGATCATTGAGCCATTGCTAACTGACCAATGGTATGTTCGTGTTGAAAAACTAGCAGGTCCTGCAGTTGACGCTGTTAAAGAGGGTCAAATTGAATTTGTACCTAAGCAATATGAAAACATGTACTTTGCTTGGATGAACAACATTCAAGATTGGTGTATTTCACGCCAACTATGGTGGGGACATCGAATCCCGGCTTGGTATGACGAAAGCGGTAAAGTGTATGTGGGTCGCACCGAAGAAGAAGTCCGAGCTAATAACCCTATTAGCGACGACATGAAGCTACGTCAAGATGATGATGTACTTGATACCTGGTTCTCATCTGCTCTTTGGACGTTCTCAACGTTAGGCTGGCCAAAAGAAACTGAAGATTTAAAAACCTTCCACCCTACTGATGTATTAGTAACTGGTTTTGACATCATTTTCTTTTGGGTTGCCCGCATGATCATGATGACTATGCACTTCAACAAAGATGAAAATGGTAAAGCACAAATACCCTTTAAGAAAATCTACATGACAGGCCTTATTCGCGATGAAAATGGCGATAAGATGAGTAAATCAAAAGGTAATGTTGTTGATCCATTAGATATGATTGATGGTATTTCTCTAGAAGACTTATTACAGAAACGAACGGGTAATATGATGCAGCCTAAGTTGGCCGCTAAAATTGAAAAGCTTACCAAAAAAGAATATCCAAATGGTATTGAAGCTCATGGTACTGATGCGCTTCGTTTTACCTTAACCTCTGTTGCAACAACTGGCCGTGATATAAGCTGGGACATGAAACGTCTTGAAGGTTACCGTAACTTTACCAATAAGTTATGGAATGCTAGTCGTTACGTAATGATGAATACCGAAGAATTTGATTGCGGTAGTTCTTCAGCCCAAGGAGAGGCAGGCGAAATGGAATTATCGCTTGCGGATCGTTGGATCATAGGCCAATTCGAGCAAACGGTAAAAACAGTTCATGAAGCTTTTGATACTTATCGTTTCGATCTTGCCTCACAAGCTTTGTATGAATTTACCTGGAACCAATTCTGTGATTGGTACTTAGAGCTTACTAAGCCAGTATTATTTAAAGGTAATGAAGCGCAACAACGTGGAACTCGCCATACCTTAGTAAACGTTCTAGAAGGTTTATTACGCTTGATGCACCCTATCATGCCGTTTATTACTGAAACCATTTGGCAGCGTGTGCAGCCATTAAGTGATTTTAATAAAAATGGTGATTCAATTATGGTGCAAGCTTTCCCACAATTTAACGAAAACAATTGTGACCAGCAAGCCATCGACGATTTAGAGTGGGTTAAACAATTTATCATTGCTATTCGAAATATCCGTGGTGAAATGGATATATCGCCAAGTAAAGAATTGCCAGTACTACTTAAGAATGTAAATGAAAACGATCAACGTCGTTTAAATGAAAATGAGCAATTCTTAAGCTCGCTTGCCAAACTTGAAAGCATTACCGTGTTAGCTGATGATGAACAAGGCCCTGCTTCAGCTTCTGCTGTGGTAGGCGACTTATCAGTGCTCATTCCAATGGCTGGCTTAATAGATAAAGAGGCAGAACTTGCCCGTTTAGATAAAGCGATTGAAAAGCTTGAAAAAGAAACGGGTAGAGTGCGTGGTAAGCTAGGTAACGAAAATTTTGTAAGCAAAGCACCTGCTGCAGTTATTGAAAAAGAACAAGCAAAATTAGCTGACGCTGAATCAACACTGGCTAAAATTCTTGAGCAAAAAGAGCAAATAGCTGCGCTCTGATCTAAAAAGATAAGCTAAAAATAAAAATGACGGCTAGCCCAAATAGCCGTCATTTTTTATCCCTCCCTCTCTTTAAACCTCAGCTTATTCGACTATCAACACTGGTTTTGATAGTTACTCTCATTTAAACAAAGAAAAATTGAACTAATCTGTTTTTTTATAAAGCATATTAAAAACAACTATGCTAGACTACTTTTGCGTTGAGTTCTTGCGTTGCAGATGAAGGTTTATACTGACTTTTGTTGTAGTTTTCTATCTGATGCACATAGTGTATTGATTATTCTACACAGGCAGATTTAGACAATGCAAACTATTGTTTGAAGCAATGATTGTGTCGAATATGGTTTGTTTCCTTCCTCTTCCTGTACTTTTTGGTAGAGGGCACTTACTCGGGTGAAAACGGTTTCTACCTATTTTGGGATAGAGCCACAATATTATTTTATGATTACAGGAAAATGTTAGTATGTCTGATACAGTTACTGGTAAAGTTAAATTTTTCAACGAAACTAAAGGTTTCGGTTTTATAGAGCAAGAAAATGGTCCTGACGTGTTTGTTCACTTCAGCGCTATCTCTGGAGACGGTTTCCGTACTCTAGCTGACGGTCAAGCAGTTACTTTTACTGTTAAACAAGGTCAAAAAGGCCCTGAAGCAGAAAACGTACTAGCTGTATAAGTTTAACTTATAAGCTAATCTTAAAAAACGAAGCATGAGTTTATCTCGTCCTTCGTTTTTTTGTGTCTGCAGTTTAAGAAAATAAAACATACTCATATCAAAAGAATCCCATCAACTAAACTTGTAGCGACCTTTCCTTAGTAATTCAATTACCCAAATAAAACCAGTTAAACAAAAGGCTAATGTTAATAAGGCAAAGAAGGTTATTTGACCATTATTAAAACCTCCAACGGATCCTTGACCTAGAAAAGGGTAATCCATGAAGTGCAACATAAAGAAAAGATCAACAAAGCGTTTATCATCATTACTGTGGCCAATCAAACGACCTGAGCTAGCGTCGATATAAACACTGGTATTTAAAGCATCTGAGAAGTTTACCTGCCAAGCTATATTTCTTTCTTTGAGCATATCTGTAATAGGCGGTTTAACTTTTACTACAGCACTTACATCCCCTTTGCCTTTATAACTTGCTTGAGCCAGCTTACTTGCAACACCATCATCGATAATCAGCTTTTCTCCACGGTACGCATCGACTAGGCTGTAATCGCTTTTAAAATGACTGTATAAGCCTTCTTCGTGGGTTAACAAGTAATAAGGTTTACCTAGCCGCTGTATCAAGGCAATCTCAGTTACGGGTTTACTACTTTTACTCATAATCAGTTCAAGGTTTACTAAACGTTTGTGTTCAATTTTTTGGAAGGTGATAGCTTTCTTATTTTGGTTACCACGTGCTTTATCGTGATCCATCAAATTAAAAAACAAACCAGTCCCTAGCCAAATGAACAACTGTATAAAGACTAAAAGTGATAACCATTTATGGAGCTTTTTAATTGTAGATAGCTTAATAAGTGATTGTTTTTGGGTGTTACGCTTTTTCATCTGCAATCTCCTTATTCAAATCATTATCCACTTTACTGTTTCTTTTTTTCTTCTGGGGCATAAGGCGAAAGTAGGTCAGCACTAAGCCAAATATACTGGCAATAAAAGCAAGCACAGTGAAAATAAGAAGTAACTTATTGTCTGCCTCTTCATCGATATAATCCATAACATGAAAAGCAAACATCCAATCAAAAATGCGCCAGTAACTATGACGCTTAGTTACCAATTGACCAGAGTTAGCACTTATATAAAAACTAGGACTAGCAAAGTCATCAAAATCAATTCGCCATACTGGTAAATGGCGACTACTTAATTCTCTTGGTGGATTAACGGTAATCAACTGAACATTGATTACCGCTGCTTTGGTATTTGTGTAGTTGTCTTTGGCTATCGAAATAGCTAACATTTCATCGATGGGTGATAATTGTCGACCATCAATGGCCGAAAGAATGACTTTCTGTTCGCCATCATTAAAACGATAAACAGTTTGATTTTGCAATAAACCAAGCTCAATATCTGATGCTTTACTATAATCGCTCATTAACTCACTAAAAGAATAATTGACGTTATTAAAGGCAATTGTTGGCTTTTTATTGGCAACTAATGAATCCCCATGAATATAATGAATATCCATCAGCACCATATAAGCTCCCGTTATAGACCAAACTAACAGCTGCATACCAACAAATAACATCAACCATTTATGATATTTTCGACTATTCCTGTGTAAAGACACTACCGATATTTCCTTATATGACTGACACTGCTTGTACTAACATGGCTTCAATTTGGGCAATGATTGCTTGGTTCGTGGCAGCATCAAAACCGCTGATACGTGGCGTATGAATATGCCCAGTAGGGATTGTTGAACCTAATTTATTACGCAAGGCAATGCTGCGATAAGAGATCTCATTAGATAAATAACCTCCCCCGCCACCTTGTACCGCAATCTTATCAGCAAGCTCAGTTAGGCTATTGGCGGTAATATCTTTTGCTCTACCCGATTCAAGTATCGTTACCCCGCGGTTATCATTGATTTTATAGCCACCTTTCGCTTTCATCATCGCTTGATAAGGTAAGCTAAAGAGAACAAATTCATCACCAATTAGTGGTGCTTCAAGCAATCTGGGGATTAAAGGATTTGTTTTATTCGCGCCAGTATAAACATTGACGTTATCTGGTGCTGTAGCGCTGCGCCTTAAACCTGGAAAATGTTCTAAGTCAAAGTCACTTCGGCCCATTGAAATAGTCGCAATCAAATCAACACTATTTAAGGCATAAAAAGGGGCTAATAAGCTTTCAACTTCACCTTGATCAAAATCAGCATAACGTACTGGTATCATGGCAGTATTTATTTCAGCCGTAATCTTTTTCCCGTTCTGCTGGTATTCGATAACAACACCATCAAGTAGTAACGCAGCTAAACCTGAGGGATTGGACTGCTTAATATTTCTATCCAGCAAGAATGGGTCAAAACCCGTTAGCAGAATACGCTTATCTGTAGCTTGCTTGTAAATTAAATCATTGCGACCACGGGATGTGTTTTCAAAGGTTTCAACTAAAGCTGCCAATTCAGTTTGAGAATATTGAGTTGGCGTAGCTTTTACAAATGAGATAATAGCTAATCTTGTCCAGTATAAAGGCCTATCATCAACAACCTGACCGTTATTCGCTTGCTCTTTACTGTATTGCCATAATTGATTACCAAGCAGTGATAACGATTGCTGGGCTAAAATAAATGAGTCCTTTTTTGGCCAGCTCTTTTTAAAAGCAGACCAATCGAAATATGTATTTACTCCCGGCATTGCTGCTTGAGCTTTAATTACGCGCTGCTCTTCAATGGTTAACTCAGCCTTATTGCCACGAATTAAATGACTATCAGCTGATGCAAGAGCGACAACAACTAGGTTAGCTGTAAATAGTGAGATTAAAAACGTTGTCGAAAATTTCATATATTCCTCTTTATCAATGGCAAATATGTGATGGTAGCAATACCCCTATTTTTTACTTAACGTACATTGTCATTAATATGCTAATACCGTGCATACTATCGACTAAATACCCCATCAATTACAGATTAAATTTAATGTTAAGTTAATTTCAAATAAAAAGTATTAATCTAAACTTTAATTGCTGTAATCAGCCAATTAAAAACAGTGAGGGTCAGAGCAATAATTAATAGCAAGCAGAAGAACGTCATCGTTCAACGCGAGAAGCGCCTGCCCTACTCTACCACTGATAACTTGCCGTTAATCTAATATCGATAGGCCTGCCAGGGTACATGTCATCTTCATAATTTGAGGTAACGATATAGCGTTTATCAAATAAGTTTTCAATGTTTAGGTTAACTTGCCAAGTCCCACTTTTTATATAACCGCCTAGGTCTACCCTTACATAACCGGGTAAGGTGAAACTGTTAACGTTATTACCATAACGTGATGATAAACCAAATACCCCAATATGTGCGCCTATACTATTATTAAGATGTTGCCAATGTAGTTGGCTAGAAAAGCTATTGTGTGGAATATTGGCAGCACTATTACCATGCTGTGAGCTTAGTGTATTATCCAGTTGATTTTTTATATGACTAAGACTACTTTTTAATTGCCATTGCAGAGCAATATTATTGATTAATAAAACTTCTAGCCCTTGTGATTCAATAGCGCCTGCCAATATTTTAAAATCAGGATCGTTAGGATCGTGAGTTAATAAGTTACTTTGTGTTATTTGATATACCGCTGCACTCAGGCTATGTTGCTGGCTAAAAGTATATTCAGCAGCCAATTCAATTTGATTGGCTTTTTTAGGCTCAAAATATTGCTGATTTTTATCTAAGCCTGTATTTGGCTCATACGATTGAGAAAAGTTGCCGTAAAGCCGAATGTCATCATTAACCTGATAAGCAGCCCCTAAAAACGAGGTGATGGCCTTTTTATCTACCGAAATACTATTGTCAGTACGATCAATTATTTTAAAGGCTGAGCCACGTAAGCCAACCGATAACTGAACATTATTATGTGAATTTAAGTTAAACGCCATAGTGTCCAGTAGATAAAAGCTTGATTCTGTTTCATCTGCGCTAAAATATCTAATAGAATTAATTTCTGTAGGCTCGGCAATGCTATAGTCTGGGGCATAGGGATCGATGATAAATTGTCCTATACTGCGATCCATATGTTGGGTATTTTCATATTGGTTATAATTATAGCCAATATGAAATGTATGGCTCGCCCAACTGGTATTAACGCTGTGTTCAAAGTCGAACACTGCATTATGTTGCTTGGCTTTGTTGTCTATATCTGCCCAGTAGCCCAGTAAATTATTGTTGGCAAGTTTGTAATAAAAACCCATCCACACATCATCTCGGTCAAGATCAACCTGATTCAGCTTTACCGTTAATTGACTGTTTTCGTCCAGTGAATAATGCCAATAAAGGCTGGTGCGTAAATATTTTCTCTTACTGTTGGTTGCCGGATAGACATACGATTTGTCGTACAAAATGTCATCATCAACACGAACAATACCAAAAGTCCATGGGTTGGTTAACTTATTATATTCTAGCTCTACTGAGAGTTGCTGCTTGCTAGATATTTGCCAACCTAAATGAGTGTATAGCGTTTCTTTATCTTCTTTCGCGTTTTCAATAAAACTGTTGGCTTTTTGCTTGACGAGTACAGCACGGTAATCAAGCTTGTTAGTAATATTGCCAGAGGTGTCTAGCGCAAGTTTGTATTTATCATAACTACCTAATGTGGCTGTTAATTGGGTTTGTGCCTCATTAAGAGGTTTCTTGGTATGATAAATTAACGTTCCGCCAGGTGCTGCGCCACCGTAAAAAATACTTGAGTGACCTTTTTCTATAGCGACTTGTTCAACCGTTTCAGGTGAGCGTATGAACATACGTTGATTGTCTAAGTGACCATTAACATAAATATTTTGTCGGCCGGTACTAAAGCCTCTTATAGATAACCCTGTTTCCATACCTGCATTTACATTACTTGCAAAAACACTAGGTGTATAGGAAACAATATCTTCAACTTTATCAATATTACGACTTAAAAAATGACTAACATCGTCAACGGTTTTGCTGTTGATATAGTGATTCTTTTCACTAGTTTGTGCAACAACCTCTATTATTTCAATTTGGGCTTCCATTTGCTTAGCGTCGTCAAAGGGCTTAGCTAACAAGGGCGGTGTTAACGTAAAAAATAACACATTAGACAATGCGCTAGTAAGTGGCAATAAATGATAGTAATGCATGATAAAAGTCTTATTATTTAGGTTAATTCAATCAATCAAATAATAACTAATAGACAGCAGCGACACGCTTACTTTTGATGTATTGCAGGGGAGGTAAACCATATTTAGCTTTATAGGCGTTAGAAAAATTACCTGAATTTGAGTAACCTAGTTGTTCGGCAATATGCTGAATAGGTTCGCCTAGCAATAATAACTTCTCAGCTTTATATAGCCTAAAGCTAATAACGTATTCCTGCGGAGTCACGTTAAAATAACGACTAATAAAGCTTTTAATTTTATTCGGACTTTGCTGCATATTATTTACAATATCGGTTAGAGAGTAATCGGTTTTTATATGCTTACTAATAGCCTCATGCCATACGTTAAATAAATGCCTCTCACTTGAGCTAAAGCATAAACGGTCGATAATTACTTGTTCAGCGTTATTCTTATTGTTTACCGCTTTAAGGTTAAGCAGAGCTTTTATTTGTATTTCAAGTAATTCGTTATTGTCATTGTTCTTTTCTACAAAACAGGTAGCATTTTTTAACGCTCGTATTTGAGTTGTTGGCTGTGCTGAACCCGTCATAAATAAAATAGGTACATGTTGGTCATATTTTTTTCGCACTTGATTTATAAAGGTTAAACCATCCATGGGCTGCATTAACCAGTCTACAATCAATAAATTGGGCTTAATAGCAGTAAAATTTTTTAGTGCGTCTAATGCGTTATTATAGGCGTGAGAAACTATATTATTGTCATAACAAAATTCAGATAGGTAATCTGTCATAGCACGGTTATCATCAACAATGATAACCGTGTGATTTTGTCGTTGGCTTTCTTCAATTTCGGCAAATAACTTATCAAGTTCCATTTTATTCTGCTAAAGGTATTTTTATTGTTACAACCGTACCACAAGGGCTATTTTTATCAAAACTAATGTCTCCATCAAGCTCATCAATAAGCTGTTTAGTTGTTGTTAACCCGACACCACTACCATTATGTTGATGGCTATTTTCACCCCGGTAATACAAGGTAAAAATATTGCTCAAATCTTTGCTGGAAAAACCACAACCATTATCACTTATCACTATGATCAGAGAGCCAGCAACCTTCGTGCTTTTTATTTGTACATTGCCATTATACTGAGAAAATTTAATCGCATTTGATAGTACATTTTCTAAAATTAAATATAAGCATTTTTCACAGGCAAAAATATATTCTAATTCTGTAAGTGATGCATCTTGTGTAAACGCTAAGGTTACTTTTTTCTCGATAGCCACGTCAGTCATTAAAGCACCAACTTTCACTAATGTTGCGAGCACATATTGCTTACTATTCACTTTGACTACGGGTTGCTTTTTAGTCAGCACAATAAACTCATCAATAAGTGCTGAAACTTCATTTAACGCGTTAAGTAATTTATTGTTCTTTCGCTCAATACTGTCTTTGTCAATATCCGTATTATTACTTAGCAAGGTATTGATTTGTTTTGATAAACCACGACAAGCAAACACAGGTGATTTAAAACTGTGCTGAATTTGTAAGTATAAACTTTGTTTAAACAGCATATGCTGTTCTATTTCATCTTTTTGATTAGCGATTATTTTATGGTGTGCCAGTATTTCATTATTGAATTTATGCATTAATCTATAACGAATAAAAAACGTTAATATAATAGAAAATAAAATAATGTAGCCCACTACGGCCCACCAACTCAGAAGAGGATGCGGTTCTTTAATGACGTGAATGACGTTGTTAGCTTTTATAGAAAGTGGCATAGAATACGAACCACTCTGTATATTGTTTAAATTAATGTTTGCTATAAAATTGATACTTTCCGATGGAGGCGTTATAGCAAAGTATGGGTTACTCAATTGCAGCTCTATTTTTCCGCTTTGCCAGCCTAAATAAAAATTTTCCGCAAGAAAGATAGTGTCATTATTCGTTAAGGGTGACTTATCCCATAAAGAGTAATGCTTTTGCTCAACTTGTATGCTCGACACTACTCGGTTTTTCAATAAAAACTCATTATGAACAATCTTTTCTGGTTTAAATAAGACAAAACCGTTAATGGTACCTAACAGTAACTCGCCTTGGCTATTTTTTAAACTCGCATTTAGGTTGTACTCATTACTGGTAAAACCATGCTTTTCAGTAAATTTGCTAAACTCTTTGGAGGAGGAGTCGTAACGATATAAACCATTATTTGACGTGATCCAAAAATAACCTTGGTCGTCTTGTGTTAATCCATAGGCATTGCCTTGCGTAATGCCAATATAATCAAAATGTTCAGTCGTTGCGTTAAATTCATAAACGCCACCATCACTGGCAATTAAAAAACGATCATCCTTTAAGTAGTGTATATTAAAAATCCAAGGTGATTGTAAACTTGAGTTATGTGGTGAGTAGTTCTTAAAGCTATGATCGTTCAGATCGAAAATACTTAAACCTTTCGCTGTACCGATCCACAATTTATTGTGGTGTAGATATAAGGTGTAAATTTCAGAGTTCACCAAGCCATCTTTTTTATACCAGCTATACCATTGATTATTCTCTAAATTTAATTGATGCAACCCTGATGTGGTAGCAAGCCAAATACTCTTATCAATATTAACTAATTTATAGATAAACGTATCACCTACTGGTGAGTTTCTATCATTATAATGGTGAATTATTTCATGGCTATTTATATCTATTTGATATAACCCAGTGCGTGTTGCAGCCCAAATGTATTGAGGAGTCATTACAGTGTCATAGACAATATCATCTTGCAATTCGGGCAATAAATTAGCAACGCTGTTGTCAAAAATATACAGACCTTTTTGTGTTCCAATCCAATATTTATTCTTAGACTCTTCTGTAAAGCTTAATACATAGTTATTAAAAGCATTATTTTCTGTTGCCCGATAAATAGCGATCTTATTTCTTTGAATATTGGTTACCGACAGCCCTTTGTTAGTACCCACCCATATACGACCTTCACTATCGGCTAATAAACTACGCACTGAGTTATTCATCAAACTATGAGCGCTAGCATTATGAGCGCGAAAATTTTGCCAACCTTTATCGAAATAAGTATTAAAATCAGTACTGGCACTATTTAAAGAGTTTTCATGGCGACTTAAGCCATTACTGGTGCCAAGCCAAATATCATCATTATCATCCTGAGCAATAGTCAAGACTCTATTATTTACTATCGTATCTGCTATCAACTTATCATGATAAATATGCTTAATTTCCCCTTGGTAACGGGAGTTTTCAAGGTTCAAATAATGTAGACCAAAATATGAGGCTATCCATAAATTATGATGACTATCAATAAATAATTTTCGTATAGTATTCCCTGCCAAATGCTGGTCATCAACCTGATGGTAATGAATATAATTCTCTAGTTTGTTGTTAGTATTAGGTAATTTGTCTTCAAGGTTAAATTCGAACAAGCCAGTGTTAGTACCAAGCCAAACCGTTTGTTTAACTTGATCAAAAGCTAATGTACGAATTTCACTATTGCAGTGCTTAGGCGCTGATAAAATTTGACAAAAAGAGCGGTTAACAACGTTGTTTTTACCATAATAATCAACAATTACATTGTCAAAATCCAAGATAATAAGGCCTACATCACTACCCAACCAAACCTGTTGGTTAACGTTAATTACACTATAAATTGCGCCATTATGCACATCTGGGTAACTTTTCTCTCCAGTAAGGAGATTAATCACGACTAAGCCATCAGTTGTTGCCACATAAAGTTGTTTATTAATGACACTAATATCTCGAATATAGCGATACTTAGGTAGTTGAGTAGCACTTAATCGCACTAACTCTATAGTATTGCCATCAAAGCGATGTAAACCATCTTGTGTTCCTATCCAGGTAAAGCCGAACGGATCTTTAGCCAAGCTATATATTGAACCTTGATTTAGCCCCTGTTCAAGCGACAGATTATTGAAATAAAGATCTCTTTGTACCGCAATACTATTGAGTGAGGTAAGTAACAGTAAAAAACCGAAGGTAAAAGACAGTAGACGCATATTTTTATTTAGTTTCTTTAATTATACAAACCATAAAATAGCATTATGCATAAAAAAAATCGCCTCAATCGTAACTATTAAAATCACGTTTTTTTTTATGATAATTCACTGTTTATTGCTTATTTTCACCTCCATGCATGATACACATTGACGTATTGGCATTATTGAAATTATTGTGTTTTTACTTTTAAAGATGATAATGTTGCTGCAGTTTATAAAACTCTTAGTATATATTTTAAAGGATTATTAAATGATATTTAACAAAACGTTAATAGCACTAGCACTCGCTTCAACCTTAAGTGCATGTGGTTCCGATAGCTCTACTATAACAACTGACACTAAAACTGACGGCGCTGTTGTAACTGAAACCACCGTTAACGGTAAAGCCATCAAAGGCGTTCTAACCAACGCCGTGGTAAAAGTATATAAATTTGTTGATGGTAGCCCCGTAGCTTTAACAGAAACAGAGCTAAAAGATGCCAATATTAACACAGACGGTGAGGGTAACTATACTTTCACCGTATTAGATTATGAAGGCCCAATAAAAGTAGAATTATCTCCAAGTACAGATCCTACTAATCCAACCACAATGAGTTGTGATGCTCCTGCTGGTTGTGGTGCAACAGCCTTCGGTGATCCAATTGATTTAACGGCTATTGATCCTGGCTTCAAATTAAATGCAATTTCAGTGGTAGATAGTAACAATGAAGGAGAAGTTAAAGTTAACGTTTCAGCGTTGACGCATTTAGCATCTGTACTAATTGAAGCTGATGAAAGTGGCATCACTGCAGATTCAGTAACCGTGAATTCAGCACAAATTGCTAGTAGCTTCGGTATTAAAGGCGACATAACTCAATTAGAGCCAACGGTCACTGATAATGCTAGCTCAGTTGCTGCCGAAGATAATGAGGCAGAATTACGATATGGTTTAATCAATGCGGGCATCATGTCAGCATTATTTTCAGGTGAAACCTCTAGCTCTGGCGTTTTATCAAGTAAACTTGCTGAAGTTGCTGCAAAATTAGTAGAAGATGACGGAAAAATCTTACCTTCACAAGATGATAATGAAGATACCTTTGAATTAGCTTTTGATGATATTTGGGAAGGTATGGCCGCTGCGACATCAACAGCAGCAGCAGCGATTGCAGCCGATGACACCTTAACAGCCATAGCTAATTTATCCCAGTTAGAAACAAATTTAATAAATGAGCTAACCTTTATCGAAAATAACCTTGACGAAGATGGCTTCGTCAAGGTAATCACTGATGTACCTACCGAAGGTGATGCTGTAGCTAAAGCTAAAGCTATGGTCGACGATGTACGTTTGTTTAGCCATTTATTTAATGACGAAACTACTAACGGTGCAGGCATTAAAACCCAAGGTGATGAATATGTTACCTTGTTAGAAGCCGCAGGAACTATGGTTGAGACTGAAGCCGACAGTTTTGAATTGCTTGCTCAACTTAGCAATGCTTTCGCCGATTTAAGTTTGCAGTACGATGCTGGCACTATCACTAAAGCGGCTGCAACTGCAGGCATTAGCATTGCAACCTATATAGACGGCGCTACCGGCACTATTACTTTTGAAGAAGAAACAGCCACTGGCGGTATTCTTTTTAAAGTAGACGCTACTTCAGGCAGTGAAAAAGCAGTCTTAAATGCCTCCGCTGAATTTTCAGAAGATAAAAAAAGTATTACCTTAACAATTGATGGTTTAGTTGAATCTGCAGGTGCTAAATTCACCTTGAATGAAGGTAGTTTTGCAAGAGTTAACTTAGACACAGCAGCCTCACGTGCAGCTTTCGATGATGATACTTATGAAGGTAAAATTGTTTCTGGTGAGCTAGAGCTAACTTTATCATTAGCACAAAAAGCAACGGACTTCGTACCTAACCCTGTAACATTTGAAGGTATGGTAAAAACCAAACTGCTACCAGTTAAAGAGCGAATACTTGATGAACGTTGGGATTGGGATCAACAAAATCAACAAAGTGTTATTAGCTATGGTCGCAATAAATTAGAAACTTTTGTACAGCCTGAAATGTTAACGCTAAGTGGTGCTTTTACTTCACTTGAAGGTGATTTAATCAGTGCAACCTTAACTGTTAATATTGATGACTTAGCGACTTATGAAGCGCCTGAATTTAAGTACATAGGCAAAGAAGTAGCAGATGTTGTTAACTTTACTTTCTCTGAAGACTTAAACAATATTGTGCTCACTGAAGCAGATAAAACAGTTGATAATGAACAAATAGTAGAAACACGTATATTTACTCCGGGTGACGAAGTAGGAGAATGGACAGCCACAAGTTCAGTTATAGCGGCTAACCCTGATGAGCATTACTGGGGTACAGGTCTTGAGCGAAAAATCATTACCAAGCGTTTTGATTCTGGCCTTACTGAAGAAGCAATTCGTTATACTCGCGCCTACATTACTGGTGAAGACGAAGCAAGTTTTGGCGTAAAATCAGTTGAAATTACTCCTGTAAATCATAATGGAAACCTTTCAACGGATGCTTATAATATTAGAATTATTAGCAGCGGCTTTAAACAGGATGATAAAGAATATGATGGCACTAGCTTTGCCACTTTAATGGATGCAAATGGCAATGTATTAACTAGTGATGGTAACCTACATAACTGGAATACTGCTTGGAATGCTGGCGAATTCGCCAGCATTGAAGAATTTATGGAAATAGAGTCTTATCAACTAATAGCCAACCCATTAACCGTTAGCAATGGTGCAGAGTTATTATCTCAAACTATTACTAGTTGGTGGGGTAATATCTATAGTTTAAATATAGAAGATGTTGGTACTGTAAAAGTATTCTTTAATGACGAAGAACTGGCTGATATTGCTGCTGGTGA
>MAAB01001246.1_pt1 | contig 48580 bp, 39 predicted proteins | sample 1115991 | NCBI WGS metagenome assembly MAAB01 (sample SAMN04961124, study PRJNA320927) | seawater metagenome | isolation source: sample BD02T18 sea water enriched with oil for 18 days | place: USA:Gulf of Mexico | collected 2013-07-27 | reverse complement strand
AATAGTTCGCCATTGCTCATGACTGCGGGATATTTTCATAAGTTACTCCAAGTAATTGTTTGAAGTAACTTAACTTGATCTCGATTTGTTGTTTAGATGCACTTTGCCGGACGCTTACGAATCATAAGAGAATGATTGAGCCTCAATATTGTTAACAGTTACACTAGTAAGTCTATTTTTATTGTCATAATTATATGTCTTACTTTCGTGAGGGGCTAAGTTATCAATAATGCTTTGAATGTTTGCTGCATTATCGTAAGTGATGCCATAATCAAACACACCTGTTACTGCTTGATTTGTCATTGAAAAAGATGTGTCATAATTTTTTGTTAACAGCTTTCCATTCCCATAGCTCATTGATTTTATAGGACCTTGAGGTAAGTAAGCAATGTCATTAGCTAGCTCAATGGTCTTACCTTCATATAAACTATGTACATTAACTATTTGAGCCTGTGCGTTATAGGAGTATAAAATTTCACGCCCATTAGGATATGTAACCTTAGTAAGTAATCCATTTAAGTAACCATATAAAATTTGATAAACTTTCCCTTCAATTATGTGCAGAGTTTTTGTGACTTCACCATATTGGTTATAGAAATAATCAATGGTACTAAAAGAGTTGCTTATGGTTGTTAACTTACCGATTCCAAAACGACTTGACTCAGCATTATCATATTCATAGGTAAAATCGTAATCATCTACTGGGCTATCAATTAGAATGAGTCTATTAAGCGCATCATAACTATATTGTATCAAAACCCCTCTAGCATCAACTTTTGAAATCAAATTACTCGCAGCATCATATTGCATTTGTGATACACCTGTATCATGGCTATTTAACTCAACAATATTACCTTGGAAGTCTGGACTATATTGTGTAGCGTTGTTACGAGCATCAAGAACTGATACCAAAACATCCTGATCGTTATATTCTAACTGCGTTATACCTAGCAATGCATCAGTAATAGTAGTTAACCGATTAAATTCATCATATTCAGATTTTTCTTCTTTCCCTCCTACTCGTTCTTCTGATTGATTTGAATTCTTATCATAACTATATTGAAAGATAAAAGCTCCTGTATTGAGGGAAAGCAACCGACCTAATTCATCATAGGTAGAGTTAGCTTCCCTTACCACGCTCCCATTCGATAAAATAACCTGGGTCTTGGTAATGTTACCTTTGCTGTTGTAGTTATACTCAACAGCATCGTTATTGCCATTAAGGATTTTAATTAAACGTCTAGCATCATCATAAGAAAAGGTTATTGTGTCACCGTATGGAAGTGCAACTAAAGTCAAAAGTCCATAATTATTGTATTGAAATTGAGTCACTCTCCCATCCATGTTAGTAGAAGTAATTCGATTTTTTCTGTCGTATGTTAGTTGTGTACTGACATTATTTGCATCTATTATTGTTTGGGCTTTTCCACTTAAATTGTAGTTTTGAAATTTTACCGAGTGAGCTAATGCATTAACTATTTCACTCAAATTATTATCGGTATCGTAATGATATAACTCAATATCAGAAACATCAGTTCTAACACCATCTACAGATGCTAATTTGGAAGAGCTTGTATAGGTATATGTTTCTTGAACGGCAGCTACATTCATACTGATGCACAATAGAACAGTTGTAATAGAAATTTTTGTGTATTTGTTTATCATGGTATCCACTCCTTGGATTATTAAATTTGTGGAACTGTAACAGATGGATTGACATCTTTTCTTTGGAGAAGCCCTTTGGTGTTATAGTAAAAGTTAGTAGTGATTGAGGGAGTGATTATTGATAATGGTAAATCCAAATTGACATCCCATGTAGTATCGATAACCCTCTCGTTCGGTGTGGTCGCAGCTTCAGTTCTTCTAATCTCTCGCCCATGTGCGTCACGATCATAAATAGTAGAAACACCATTCGCATCGGTTTTACTTACTAAAAAACCAATAGAGTCATACTGATAAGTTGTATCGGAAGCAACACAATTGGTAGACGCTTCACCAACCACTGAGGAAATTTTGTAATGTCCATTAATTAATGTGTAATTGTATTTGGTGCTTTTACCTAACGAATTAGTTACTGTCGTCATAGCCGGAGCATACACAAAAGAATCGAAATCGCCCGTATCACCAACTTTACTTTGTGTAACGCGCCCTTCGCCATCGTAGGTTATATTATTAGTGATAAAGCCATTTTCAGTCGCTTGTACAAGAAACCCTGCAGAGTATAAATAGTCAATGCTTGAACCGTTTGTATTAGTAATTTTCGTTAAATTATCATTAGTATAAGCGTAGGTAATGTTTTCTCCAGAAGATGTTAAAATACTAATTACATCGCCATTTAAATTTAAATCAATATTAAACAAAGTATTGTTAAAATTACTATTAATTATTATTTTAGATGCTTGATATAAGTAATTTAATCCAATTTGATTTCTGTATGTTATTGATTGGAGCTGGCCTATTGCATTATATATTTCAACAGAGCCATTCATTAAATCTAACTCATAATGATTATCAACTATTGATAAACTAATTCCAGTAGCAATTTCTGTGGAGAATATTCCTGAATTATAATTAAAGATAATCACTTTTCCACCGCCTCGAGTGACTTTTACTTTATCAGGAAGTATTGTTAGAAACCTTTCAAATTCAAAAGTCCACTCTTTGGTAAAACTATTGTAATGGCGGATTAATTCAAAATTATAACCTTTATCTCTAACAACAGAATCTGCATATTTTAAATATTTATTGCCTGTACGTATATTTACTGGATGAGGAGACATTGGGCATTCATAACCCAGCTCTTCTTCAGGTGATAGAGGGTCATCGTCTTGAATAAATACAGAAAAAGTTGCAGACGAATAGGATTTACCCTCTTTAACTAAATCGGCTGTAAAAGTTAGCTCTTTATTACCTAAATTTTTTTCATCATTTATACTATTTGCCGTTAGTGATAGTTGACTTAAACTTACCTTATCGGTAGGTATAGATGCATTAGTTACAGATGTAAAATAACCATGGCCAACAACCAAAGCACCTTGAGACGTTAGTAGGTTAGCATCATTCAATGTAAGTAAAAGCGAAAAACCATCATCAATGGCAGCATCCAAGCTTATCGCTAAATCAATTGACTCACCTTCTGTAATTTTATTTAATCCAGTAAACGAAACTACAGGAACTGGCTCATCATCAATAATATTAATTACGGTATTTGTATTGGTCAGAACACTACTGACGGGAGGGAGAGAACTACTTTGACCTTCAAATGTTAGAGAAATCAACTTATCTCCACTAAAATATTCATTTTGTATTGATTGTACCCCTAGAGTCTGGGGTGAGGTAACTGCATAAACAGTTGTCAGATCTGTATACGTTCCAGAAACGACGTTAAATATACTTGTATTCAGACCTGAAATATTGACACTAGGGCGCCCACAGTCCCCAATTACGAATGCACTTGATGAAAAAGTAAGATCAAACTGATCTCCTTCAGTAATTTCATAATAAGCACTTGGAGCAATAATATTCGAATCAACCAGTTTACAGACTGACCCAATATTATCGTATACCCCCTCTAAGCACACACCATTATCGACGCTAATATCGTCAGGAAAACTTTGACTATTAGTAGGAAGAGCGGTACAAGCATCCAATTCTGAACCACCATAAGCTTCGACGTGTCCAGGATAGAGAAATGCATAAGCGTAATAACTATTACTTAATGCATTAAATGAAAACAAATATATAAAAAAAATGGGTAAGATTGAACTCAAAAATGAGTTGAGTGTGTATTTCATCATATTAATCCTTTAAATTAAAACTCCTTTTGTTATAAAAGAGTAGAATCAAATATAATAAAAAACAAATAAATAACACTATCTATGACAATAGATATTCCAGATTTTATTAATGTTGAAAAAATATATCTGGGCCGTGGAAGTTGAAAAAGCTATTGAATTGCAAAAACAAAAGGGGTAATTATAATTATTTTACGTTTTTGCGATTGGTACAAAACTCCGTTAGATGAACTAAATATTTTACCTAAAAAAGGAGAGCCTGTTTCATTTTGTAAAGACAAAGATGAGGCTTGGTATAATGTTGTCCAAGATATTGAAAAATTAATACCGTAGTGTAATTTAGACCTCTCCTCCTATATTCGCTAAAAGATTATGATAATCTAATACCAGTAATTTCTTTCAACAACTCCTCAGATGAGTTGATATCTATTTCATCCAAACAATTGAAAAAAATTCAATTATCGAACAGCTCAGGAGTACCAAACAAGATTTCTAGCATTTTAGAGCTTTTAAATAGAGAAAAATTCTTTATTTGAAGCTCTTTTTTGGTGGTTACAGAAAGTTCAATCCCACACACTTTGATCACCTGCGCTTTCAAGTAGTTCGAACCTTGATTATAGGCTCTAAGAGAGTTCAATCACTTGTCTGGTCTTTTTCTTGTAATCACTAATACTGAGTTTCTCTTTTTGTTCTGTCAAATTAAATATATCAGCTTCAATTTTATTATTTTTTCTTAAAGAAGCATTATTTTCAATTAATCCTTCAATTTTCATATCGAATAACTTTTCTTGCTGAGCTTTTAATGTATTAATTCTTTGTTGCAAATTTCAAAGATCACCACTTAAATTTTTTATTTTTTGATTTATAAGGGTATCTACAATTTGCTTATCAAATGGCTTGAATTTACTGAGCCTATCATCAAATTTTTTCAAATAACCTCAAAATTTATCAAAAATAATTTTCAGGTTAATATTGACCTTCTCAGCACTTTTAGATGGATTCATATAGTAGATTTGTCATTTCTTAATATAAGCACACAGGAGCTTACTGGAAACGTCTCTTGCGAATCATTTTATCTCTAACATCTTTGCTTCTATCTTCGTTATCCATTTTTTTATCATGAACCTTTATGAACTGCCATGAAACAAACCGAATAGTACAAATAAAGAAAAACCCCGTAAAACATAGCTTTACGGGGTTTTGAAACGTTATGAACTTTTACGATATAATCAAAGGCTGATTACATCATACCGCCCACTAACAACATAAATAGTTGATATTTAGATAAAAAATAAAACCCACCAATTGGGATACCCCACATTATACCCCGATCGATCAAGAGGCTTAATTAAGTAGTTGAAAAATAATAAAATAAGTTTTTTGTTAAAAAGAAACATCGTGGTTCACCACTATTCCAACACGTAGTTTAAATTTGTTACTACTTAATGCCTGCTTAGGCGCTTTGCTGACGTTAGCTAGTGGTTGCTCTTAATGTCAAAAATTAGCCAAAAGCCGACATTAGCTTTTGTAAATTCAGGAACATATTTAGGGCAATATTAGCCAAGGTTTTTTGCACTGCTGTGAGACGGGTTTAAGCTCATTGCTGCCTGTGGCTTTTCGTCTCGGAAGGGTAACCATTACAACATTGCGGACATTAAGGACTTCAGCTGCATATACAGGTTCGTATTAGACTTTGTATCGCAATTGCTTTTTATATTTTTAGAATGGCTTTAATAATCAAAGATTTGTTTACTATGGCCATTCACACCCAGCAAGTGATAATACGAAAACAATATTGATTAGATCTTTCATATTACACTTATACCGCTAGCTATTAATGCGCTGCCCCGAACGTCATGTTATCTTAATTACATTGTTTTATTTGTGCACTCCATTCGGCACCAGAGGCAATATGATGTTTCGCTGAAAAGTTAGCCTGATTAAGGGCGAACGATAAGCTTGACTGGCTGTTAACATAAACCAGAGGCTCACCAACAGCAACTTTACCAAATGATTCGAAGTAAGGTAGTTTAGTATCGAGTTTAGTGATATTGCCTTCCTTGACAAGTACACACAGGGTATCGCCAAGTTTAATACCCGCTTGCTTTAAGCTGTCTTCATGTATGTTCGTCCACACGTTACCGAATTGCTGGTCAAAAATTGGGATATTACCCTTAATAACGCCATTGTTAAATGTCGCTTGCAGTTTAGGGGCAAGCTGTTCGGAAGTATTATTGTGACTAATTTTTGTAAAGCCACGATCAGGACAAAAAGTGTAATTATTGTCCATGTTTATTTTCTCTCCGTCTCCAATTACCCATCGAAAAGTAAGGCAATGATTCGGTCCGTCAAGCTCTATGATTTCAATTCTCGTTGGCCTGCGCGAATCATAAGTGCGTACTTCACCTTGCTTCCAGTAACCAAGTGGAAATTTACTCCCTAATCCATTATAAGTTCTGGCACCCCACTGTTTTCGCTTATCATAAATTCTCACTAGTCCATCTCTTGAGTTATTAATGGTAAAAAGAGATTCAACTTCCCCCATACGTTGGGTAATAAATGTTCTTTTGTAGTAAGAAACTTGATCCCCAGCCCATTCAATTTTGGTGTCATTTTTTTCTGTTTTGAAAGGACCCGTAACGTAAAAATTGTTGCATGCTCTTTCTTTTCCCCTTACAAGGACAGATACACAGGCAGTGGTAGAAACCTCTTTTAATCTTAATTCATGTTTCCCATCCCATTTTCCTCCTGTAAAAAGTTCAACAGGAATGAATCTCTCTTTTGTTGATCTATTATAAGCTTTATCCCAAGACCCTTTTTCTTCTGTAGTAAAACTGGCGGTTTTATCAGCCCAGGTCTGACTACAAAAGGTAAGTAGCATACAACTTATGGTTACTAAAGCTAGGTTTAAACCTAATTTGTTTTTTATCATTCTCATCAATTTTCTCTGCGTCATATTTGGCTAAGGGGATTTTGCTGTTAACTAGCAAAAAATTCTTAAAACTTAGCTAAAAGATTTCTAAAACTTTTTTGAATACAATAAAAACAAGTAGTTAGAATAATTTTAAATGAGACAATATCTGTTAGAATATGTCAAGTTTTCGTAGTGGATCATATTTTTTGGACAACAACAAGGCCTTTATGGTCGGGCAGTGGAAAGTTGAGCCCGGACTAAATAAAATTTCCTGCGGTGATAATCAACTTATTCTTGTGCCAAAGGTTATGGCCATACTGCTTGCTTTAGTTGAAGGTGGGGGCAAGCCGCTCAATCTGGAAACCCTGATGAAAAGCGTTTGGCAGCAACAAGTGGTAAGCGAAAGCTCTGTTTATCAGGCCATTGCACAATTACGCAAAGCATTAGGAGATACGGCGGCTGAGCCGGCTTATATTCAGCGAGTTTCTGGCAAGGGCTATCGCCTTATTGCACAAGTAAAAGCACTGCCAACATTAACAAATCAAACAAAAATAGGTACTGATGCCCGAGGCGTGGCTACTCAGGATGTATCGCAGCTTAGGGACAGTAAACCCAGAAAGAACTGGCTGGTAAATTGGCGCTTTTGGCTTATTGCAATGTTTGTTGTGATTGTCATCAGTATGTTGCATTTCTATAAACCATGGCAAGAGCCAGAAAAGCGACCAAGCCCGCTTAGCATAGCGCAGATCAATTCCATATCATTACAGCGTTTGAATACCGAAAATCTTGGTCAGGCCGCAAAGCTTGATGCGTTAAACGATGTGTTGCTCACCCAATTGATGCAAATTAAGCAGATGCGTGTCGTGTCCTTAAACCAAACAGCGTCATCGCCCAGCACCCAAGCCATTATAAAGGGCAGGATACATAAACAAGACAACAGCATTCGGGTATTTCTACAACTGGTCCAGACTGACAGCCAAGAAGTGATTTGGGCCAGGGTTTTTAACGGTGAAGTCAAAGATTTGTTTGCCCTGCAAGACAAGATAGTCGAAACCTTGCTTGAGCTGTTTAAGCGACAACAGACGTTACCCGTTTTTAAGTCTGCGCTTATAGATAACCGCAGTTTCGATCAATACCTACTGGCCCGTCATTTATGGCAGCAACGCAATAGCCCAGCACTTTATCGGGCCAAATCGGTTTATGAAGAGATGCAACAGCAACAAGCACTATTTCCCTTAGCGGCGGTTGGCCTTTGTGATACTTATCATTATTTACATATTTATGCCGACTGGTCACTTAAACAAGCGTTAAACAAGTGTCGTCCGCTATTACAACAAGCGCTGGCACAGCAACCAGAATTTGGTCAGGCAATAGCGGCGCAGGCCATGCTTTTTAGCAGCCAAGGCAAAAAAGTCCAGGCCGGGAAATTGTTTGAAAAAGCCATAAAGCTGGCACCAAATTACCCCTTTGCTTATATGTGGTACGCCAAGCTGATCCGTGATATGGGCCAATACAAGAAAGGTTTAAGCATAACCCAAAAGGCCTATTCGTTAGCGCCTATGTCACCGATGATCAATCGTAGCCTGGCTTATGCCTACCTCAATACAGGGGACAAAGCGCAAGCCAGATTTTACTACCGCCGAGCGTTGGACTTACAACTCAATTACACCAACCGGTCGATTGAAGAGGTCGACTTTTTGCCTATTACTATCGACCGAGCCCGCGCGTTTTTGTTATGGGCAAAAAAACATCCCTCAATTATGCACAAAAAACTCTCGCTTCAACTGAGTCAGGCGCAGGTATACTTGGCGTTGGGAAAAACTACTGCGGTTGCTGAGACATTGGTGCAATTGCAAGGGCAACAGGTCAATCCATCATTTAAATTGTTTATTCAAACCTCCCTTGCTGCCGCTCAAGGGCGTTATCAAGATGTTATTGCCTTTATCGAGCAGCGCATGTTCATGCATCAAGACAATGCACGATATGCCGGAGCCTACCTGTTGGCGCTTGAACAAATGGGGAATGATGAAAAAGCCTACAAGGATTTTTTGAGACTGCGACCTGACCTTGCCCGTAATATTCTCAATTCAGAAGTGCAGAGTGAAGTAACCGTGACCGGTGAAAATCACTATTTGCTGACCTATTTTGTACTGTTACAGTCCCGGCGTGGTAAAATGCATTTAGTTAGCGACTTGGCCCAGCAACTTGATAACAGTTTTGCCCAAGGGGATCCCCCACAAAACATCTATTATGCGCGCTGGCTGTTGTTTCGACAGCATAGAGAAAAAGCCAAAACCATGATCCTCAGTATGATGAATAACGGCTGGTTGCCCGATTATAATGCTAACTTGTACCCAGAGGCCATTATGAAGCAATTATTCATCGACGTTGGTCTTGGCGAAAAAAACTATCAAGCTTTACTGAACAGAAATCGCGCACAGGTAGTGGCAGGGATTGACTAAGCCGCTGCGGTAAGCGTAAAAGAAACAAGGAACGACCGCAATGGTGGCATTTTTTCCAGTCATGCAATCCGGTTAATTGGCAATATTTATACTCAAATAATACATATTTATATTTGTGTGAAACGTCCGCTATCGTATCAAAGTGAACTTTAGCAGAAGTAATTTTGTACCATAATTTTTGTCTGCTTCAGGATCAGAGTAGCCTTTAGTTTTTTGAACACCAAGACCTGCAATGGCCTTATAACAGCCCCTTAATAACCAATAAAAAAGCCTGAATATTGCTATTCAGGCTTTCATTTAAATGGTTAGAGCTAGACTAATAGATTAAAAATCTATTACATCATGCCGCCCATGCCGCCCATACCGCCCATGCCACCCATATCAGGCATTGCAGGAGCTGCAGCGTCTTGAGGTGCATCAGTGATCATAGCTTCAGTCGTTAACATTAAACCGGCAACAGAAGCAGCAAATTGTAGTGCACTACGAGTTACTTTAGTTGGGTCAAGAATACCCATTTCTAACATGTCACCGTAAGTGCTATTACCAGCATTGTAACCGTAGTTACCTTCACCGTTACGTACTTCATTTAAAACTACTGATGATTCATCACCACAGTTTGCAACGATTTGACGAAGTGGTGCTTCCATCGCGCGAATCGCAACATTAATACCGTGAGTTTGATCTTCGTTAATACCTTCAAGATCTTTAATTGCTGTCGCGGCGCGAACTAATGCAACACCACCACCAGCAACAACACCTTCTTCAACGGCAGCACGCGTTGCATGTAATGCATCTTCAACACGGGCTTTTTTCTCTTTCATTTCGATTTCAGTCGCTGCGCCAACTTTAATTACCGCAACACCGCCAGCAAGTTTAGCTAAACGCTCTTGAAGTTTTTCTTTGTCATAATCTGAAGAAGAATCTTCAATTTGACCGCGAATTTGAGAAACACGTGCTTGAATGTCAGCTTCTTCACCAATACCATCGATAATAGTCGTATTGTCTTTAGAGATAATTACACGTTTAGCTTGACCTAAGTCTTCTAACGTTGCTTTTTCAAGCTCCATACCTATTTCTTCAGAAATAACAGTACCTGCAGTTAAGGTAGCAACATCTTGTAGCATAGCCTTACGACGGTCACCAAAACCTGGAGCTTTAACAGCAGCAACTTTAACAATACCGCGCATGTTGTTTACAACTAACGTTGCCAGTGCTTCACCTTCAACATCTTCAGCAATAATAAGTAATGGCTTACCCGCTTTAGCAACACCTTCTAACGTAGTTAATAACTCACGAATGTTAGAGATTTTTTTATCAACTAATAAGATGAATGGGTTTTCTAATTCAACCGTGCCATTTTCTTGGTTTGTCATAAAGTAAGGCGATAAGTAACCACGGTCGAACTGCATACCTTCAACAACATCTAGTTCGTCTGTTAAGGCTTGGCCTTCTTCAACGGTAATAACCCCTTCAGTGCCTACTTTATCCATCGCTGTTGCAATGATTTTACCAACAGTTTCATCAGAGTTGGCAGAAATAGTTCCGACTTGCTCAATGGCTTTGTTATCTGTCACTGGTGAAGAAAAGTCTTTTAACGAGGCAACAGCAGCAATTACTGCTTTATCAATACCGCGCTTAAGATCCATTGGATTCATACCAGCAGCAATTGATTTTAAGCCTTCATTAACAATAGCTTGGGCTAAAACAGTTGCAGTAGTTGTACCGTCACCTGCTTCATCATTGGCTTTAGAAGCAACTTCTTTCACCATTTGTGCGCCCATGTTTTCGAATTTATCTTCTAATTCGATTTCTTTAGCAACAGTAACACCATCTTTAGTGATTGTTGGACCACCAAAAGATTTATCAAGTACCACATTACGACCTTTAGGGCCTAACGTTACTTTTACCGCGTCAGCTAATACATTTACACCGCGTAACATTTTTACGCGTGCGTCATTACCAAATAATACGTCTTTTGCAGCCATTTTATTTATTCCTGTTTATTTATTGGGATGGAGCTATGCTCAACATCAAATTTAAATTTAGTGCTTTAAAAAAGCAGATTACTCAACAATCGCAAGGATATCGTTTTCTGAAAGAATCAATACTTCATCGCCATCAATTTTTTCAGTTTTTACGCCGTAGCCTTCACTGAAAATTACTTGATCGCCAATTTTTACGTCTAATGCACGTACTTCACCATTTTCTAAAATACGACCATTGCCTACAGCAATGACTTCACCGCGAGTAGATTTTTCTGCAGCACTACCAGTTAAAACAATGCCTCCTGCAGATTTAGATTCAACTTCTTTACGTTTTACTATTACGCGATCATGTAATGGACGAATGCTCATTTATTTTCTCCTGAGATTTTGAGTTTTAACAAATTTATTTATATGGTACTAGTGTGTAAGTTAATGGGGCTAAAAATGTACTTCACAAGTCTTTCTGTTATTTTTTTAGCTATTTACTATCTAAACAATTATTCTTTTTGCTGAAAATCACCTTCAATGGTTTCACCTTGGTGATAGCTTTTTCCAGAAGGAATGCCTTTCTTATGTGTAAAAACATCTGAATTATCAACTTCATTTTCATAAGTGTTGCCACTGGTTTGAGTAAAAGTGGACGAATGAAAGTGTGTATTTGCACCAAAGGCACTGCCTTGGCTAGTTTTTATATGTTTTTGCACTGTATTCGCCAACGCTTGACGAACATTAGGTACAAGTAATAAAAGGCCGAAAGTATCGGTCACAAAACCAGGCGTGACTAAAAGTACACCTGCAACTAATAACATCATACCTGTAACTATTTCACTTGATGGCATTTCACCTTGTGCCATTTTAGTTTGTACAGATTGCAGTGTTGCTAAACCTTGTTGACGAACATATTTAGCCCCCAACCAAGCACTAATAATAACAATAGCAACGGTTGGCCATGCTCCAATAAGCTCTCCAACTTGCATCAATACAGTAATTTCTATAATAGGTACGATAATAAATAGTGCGAATAATATGCGAAACATAAAGACTCCTGTTTTCTTTGTAAGATATATTGGGGTTATCAGGTCTTTTTCAAGCACAGACCATTTTTACATCACCTAATACTGGCGTTGTTAAGTTTTTTTTAAGAGAATATAGGTAAATTATTATTGTGAAGATTAGCTATGGCATTTCAACTAGTATTGACAACTTGTCCTAATGAGCAAGTAGCAAAAACAATTGCTGAACACTTAATCAAAGAAAAGTTAGCCGCTTGCGTCAATATATTGCCAAATATAACGTCAGTTTATCATTGGCAAAATGAATTACAGTATGACAATGAATTACAACTGTTAATAAAAACAAATAGTGATAAATTCACACTATTAAATGCTCGAATTAATGAACTGCATCCTTATGATGTGGTCGAAGTGATTGCTTTGAATATCCAGCAAGGCGATAATCACTATTTAAACTGGATCAGTGAATATTTAAAGTAGTATTAATGAAAAAATCATTCTCGTTTTTAAGCTTACCTCTAAACGTATTGTTTGCCTTAATTATCGCACTTACAAGCATTCAACCTAGCGTTAGTTATGCACAGCAGTCCATTTTTGACACTTCAAGCTCATCATTATTTAGTAATGATGATGAGTTTTTAAAAGTAGACCAAGCGTTTATTTTTAACTTTGATCAGGACAATAGCCAACTCCATATCAGTTTTGATATCAGTGAGGGTTATTATCTCTATCGCCATCAGTTTAAGTTTACCAGTGACAATGCTCAAATATTACCAGTAGATTTACCTCAAGGTATAGATCATGAAGATGAGTTTTTTGGCGTTCAACAAGTTTATAAAGGACAACTAAACTTTACCATTAATATTGAACAAGCTGATGAAAATGCTGTTATTACTGTGCGCTATCAGGGATGTGCAGATAAAGGTTTGTGTTATCCACCAACCAAAAAGAAAATTTCGTTAGATAAAATACTTAAACAAACAGCTAATACTGATTCTGCTGCAGTTTTATCTGCTTTACATAGTGAAAAAACCGAAACCATTACACCGAACAAAAAGAATGTTGCAACGGCCAGTGAACAGCACCAACTGGCCGACATGTTAAAACAAGACAGCTTGTTACTTACGCTAGTAGCCTTTTTTATTGGGGGGCTATTATTATCTTTCACGCCGTGTGTATTTCCAATGTACCCAATTTTAACAGGAATTATTGTTGGCGCAGGTAAAGAACTAACCACTAAAAAAGCGTTTACTTTATCTTTTTTCTACGTGCAAGGAATGGCAGTAACTTATACTTTATTAGGCATTGTTGTTGCTTTAGCAGGTGCACAGTTTCAAGCTATGTTTCAGCACCCTATTGTATTAATAGCATTGAGTGTTTTGTTCATTGTTTTAGCTCTTTCAATGTTTGGACTGTTCAATTTAGCATTACCTGCAAGCTGGCAGAATAAATTAAACAATCTAAGCAATAAACAAAAAGGGGGCTCTATTTTTGGTGTCATTATGATGGGAGCCATTTCTGGTTTAGTTGCATCCCCTTGTACTACGGCTCCTTTAACTGGCGCTCTACTCTATATTTCACAAACGGGTGATGTGATATTAGGTGCATCGGCTTTGTATGCACTAAGTTTAGGCATGGGTTTACCGTTACTTATTTTAGGTAGCTCTGGCGGTAAATTATTACCTAAAGCAGGCGCTTGGATGAATATAATCAAGAACATATTTGGTTTATTGCTATTAGCTGTGCCGATCTTTTTACTAGAGCGCTTCATTCCAGAAGTTGCAAGCCAAGCATTGTGGGCATTATTAGTACTGGGCGCAGCAAGTTACTTTTACGTTGCTAATCAGAATTCAGTGAGTGACAAACCTAAGGGCTTTGCCTTTGGTTTGCGCTCTCTGATCATTTTCTTAACGATGTTTGTTGGTGCAAATATGGCTTATCAACTAATTATGCCCAGTAATATTGGGCTTAGTAGTAACAATACTTCTGTAGCGGTAAATCAAAATAGCCAGATACAACATTTTAAACAAGTAGCCACTTTAGAAGAACTCAAAATTGCTGTTGCTCAAGCAAATAGCCAAGGCAAAACAGTGATGGTAGATTTATATGCTGACTGGTGTGTGGCTTGTAAAGAATTTGAACAATATACTTTTCCAGATAAAAAAGTACAACATGCACTTGCCAACTCTGTTTTGCTACAAATTGATTTAACTGAAACTGGTTCAGATAAAAACATTGAATTAATGGAATATTTTGATGTATTTGGTTTACCCTCCATTTTGTTTTTTGATTTACAAGGTAACGAATTAAGCCAGCAGCGTATTACTGGTTTTATGGGGGCAGACAAGTTCAGCGCTCATATTGAGGCTATATTTTAAAAAGATGTTCACTATACCGCTAGACCCCTACCTACAATGCAGTAAAGCATTTATTCTTGTATTGCAGGTGGGAGATAGTATTTATAATACTTTATCTGGTTTTTTTTCTACTTGTGTCTTCCAATATCCTTCATGAATATGGCTCTTAATGAATGCATTTAATTCTATCTCTGGTACGGGTTTTGAAAAATAATACCCCTGAATTAAGTCACAATTATTTTCAGTTAAACTTCGTAATTGTGCTGCTGTTTCAACGCCTTCTGCAATAACGGTTAAATCTAAATTTTTCACCATAGCAATAGTCGACATAATTATTTGATAATCGGCATGATTTTCTAACATGCCAAAAACAAAGCTTTTATCTATTTTAATCACATCAATAGGCATTTTTTTAATATAAGCTAATGATGAATAGCCCGTACCAAAATCATCAATAGCAAAACTAAAGCCCATAGATTTTAAGCTATCCATCATAGCAATAGTGTGATCAATATCTTTCACTAAAGTTTGCTCTGTTAGCTCTAATTCAAAAGTTTCAGCTGATAATGAAAATTTATCTAACAAACTTTGAAAGTAGCTTGGTAAATTAGCATCCACAAACTGTCCTGCCGATAAATTAATAGCAACTCTTATTTCAGTTAACCCTTGCTCTTTAATCATTATCGCCAATTCAAAACATCGATGAATAATCCAATACCCTAACTCAATCATATGCTGGGAATTTTCTAAAATAGGAATAAAATCTTCCGGTGAAATCATGCCTCGCTCAGGGTGCTGCCAACGCAGTAATGCTTCAAAACCATATATCTTTTTATCTTTTGCTCGCAATTGTGGCTGCAAACTTAAACTAAACTGCTGTTTTGCAAGTGCTTGACGCACTTCGCCCTCAAGCATCACTCTATGGGCTACTCGCTGATACATTTCATGGTGATAAACATGAAATTGGCTACCACCATTATCTTTTGCTTCATACATGGCTATATCCGCATGAGAAATTAAATCTTCAGCTTTCTCTTCACTAGATTCTGTGTATGAAATACCAATACTGGTAGAAACATAAAAAATGCTTGAGCCTAGTCTTATCGGCTCTTTAAACTGTGCAAGCAACTGTTCAGCAATAGTTACCGCTTCATTGACATACTTCAAATTCCCTAAAACCACTACAAATTCATCACCACCAAAACGACAGGCTAAATCGACTTTACCAACACTTAAACGAACTCGCTCAGCTGCTTGAATTAAAAGCTTGTCTCCTTCGGTATGACCATTACTGTCATTTACTTTTTTAAAATCATCTAAATCTAAAAATAAAACAGCAACGCCACTGGGATATCTACCAATATTAGCAATTGATTTACGTAATTGATAATTCAGCATATTACGGTTGGGCAATCCCGTAAGTAAGTCATACATAGCAATATTTTCTAACTCTTTAGTTTTTTGCTCAACTTCAATATTCAACTGTTCTAATTCATAACTTAAATCTAAAGCCGAGTGCGTTAAAACATCTAACTCATCAGAGAATAAAATAGGTCTTTTCAACTTCACCTGTCGAAATTGATCAAACTTTTTATTAGCAAGTAAAGGAAGTGCAGCCGATAAACGTAACAGTCGCTTAGTAAATGGGCGAGCAACAAAGTAAACAAAAAAACCTAAGATGAAAAATATACCACTGAGTGAAATTAAAAATTGCTGTCTATAAAGCGAGTTTTTTTCCTCAAATGGCGTAACATCATCTATTAAAGATAAGTAAAATGCTCGCTGGTTACTTTGCGCTAAGGGCAACAAATTAACCAAATAACTATGATTAGATAGATCAATTTGCAAACCTTGTTCAAGCACATGATCTAAATTAGTTTCTTTATTTGCATCAAGTAGTGACTGAGTTAATTCCATATTTGATGCTGAAATAATTTTTATATTAATATCTGATTTATTTGACTGTAAAGGAAAACTAATCACTGCAACCTCACTATTCAACGAGGTATTTATTGCATAAAGCATATCAACAAGGCTAGCACTCATAGTAACAACAACTATTTCTCCTTGATTGTTTAATAAAGGAACACTAAGTAATAGCTGACATTGCTGCTGACACTGAATTTGATGATTAGGACGTTGAAATCTCAATACTTGTTCTACGTTTTCTTGCGCTGCTGAAGGCATAATTGATGTTACAAAAAGTGCTTTTTTATTTGCATCAACTAACCAAACATTTTCTACATTTAAGTTCAGTTGTAAACCATCAAACTGATTAGCAAGTTGCTCTGCAAAAACGGTTAAGTCTTGTTGCTGTGAAAACTTCGTGATCTCAGAGAAAGATTCAAGCCAAACATTGATTTTAGAACGTAAAATATCACTGTGTAAAGCAAACTGGGCTTGCCCTTGATTTAATGTATTTTGATGAAACTGTTTATAATCATCTTGTAAACGTGATAAAGATAACGCTGAGAAACCTATAGCTAAAAGCAATAGTGTTGAAATGATCAGCATCAATAGCTTAGTCGGAACGCTAATAAATTTTTTATTCACCGGCATATCCATGTTACCTCCCTGTTAGAACCAATACATTAATTGCACAGCCCACATTTGCCAATATTCAGAGTCATTGACTCTGGGGTTAGGCACAACTACAGGGGTTAATCGTCCAGTCCCTCTTACCCAGTGATACTCTAACCGTAAACTCAGGTTACTGAAGAAATCATAATTAAGCCCTATCGTGGTGTCTTTATGAAAAGCAAAGTAATAAGGTATCCTTGTTGTTTTCTCAAGTATCTCCCCATCTTTGTCTTCCTTATTAAGATAAAAATCTTCATAGCGAGCTAGCAAGGTAACCTCTGAAGTCAACTTATAACGAGACTGAATATAGTAGCCCTGAGCTACACTATCACTATGGTATTGCGGATAATAAAAACCTTCGGTCAAAAATCTTGATTGATATATTTCGCCACTGAATTCCCATTGTTCTCCTTCATATAAAGCATTTAACGTATAAAATTGAAAAGAAAAATCCGCATCAAAAAACATATCTGGAGATTCTTTGTTTTGCTTATAAGTAAAGTCAGAATCAAGTAAAGAAATACCAAAGCGCCATTGAGAAAAAACAGGTCGCCAATACAAACTTGATTGTAAATCATAATCTTGTTTAGCTTTGCCTGTAGCAAACTCACTTAGTAGGATTTTTCCTTGCTCATCTGATATAGGGGAGTTTCCATAACTTAAATTAAAATCAAAATCCCCCATTTCATCATCGCTGTGACTAAGTTTAAACGCAACGCCATCATTACCTACAGCAAAATCACGAAAGCCGTCAAAATATACTGATTGAGGTAAAATAATAGTCGGTCTAGCAAATGGAACTGTACGAGAGCTAGAATACAACCAATGATTATTTTTAAATCGCCCTAAATATATATTGGCTTGCCAATCCAAGCTTTCATAGACGGACCAATCAAGTAATGCATAATCTACTCTCACACCCTCGGCGTACCTATTACCACCATTTAAATATACAACCTGCCCTGCTAATCTCAAATTAGAGCTTAATTGGTAGGAGGCATTAATGCCAAGCTCTGTTAGTTCAGCAGATAATGAACCATCGTCATTAACAAAGTCACTACCATCAACATCGATCACCCCTTGAGCGATAAAACCATGAAGCTGAAAGTCTTGCTCTGCGGCTTCAACATTTATAATAACTAAGTAAAATATTGTGAATATGGCAAAAAGCAATTTTTCCATCGGCATATTTACCATTTTAGCTTTTAATTTTAACAACATTTACTGTCTCCTCATCCTTGACACTTTCAACATAACCAATAGCACCCGGTGTTTTCCTTACTGCGTCTAATAGATCTTCTGGTGTATTCACCGTAATTGGTGCTACCCCTAAGCCAGAATAAGTTAATTTATTCCAAATACGATCAAGTTGGTAAGGAAACATTTGCAATCGCTCTTTACTAAAACGCAAATGAAGGGTGTGCTGGCGAGGTAAAACATAAACAGTAATTCGGCGACCATCAGCCCACTGTATTTGCCGCATTGTATATATACGTCGTAGTTTTGAGGTGGTTAGTGAATGTTCACTAACCGATGGGTGCATAATAACCTCTACAGCATAAACTGTTGAATTAATGCAGCCTAGAAATACTAATAGACATAAAGAGTAATATGTTTTGATAATACAATCCTTTTATACCTAACAATATCCAAAAACGAATATTGGTTAAGCATTTACCAACTATTAAGTGGGGGGATTTAATAGGTATGGTAATTGGTATTAACTACAAGAAAAGCTATAAACCTATAGCTTATTGAAAATATTAAATAAAGGTTAACATTTACCAACAAGATATCAGAAGTTACCCGTCTAATACAACCTTTAGTTCGTAATTTTATTTGAAACTAAACAGTATCAGGTATTTCCTTTACTTACTTTAGGTATCCCTTTGAATTTTAATAATAAATCTTATCACCAAGTGCTTTACCAATTCATCCTACAAGGTGTAATCCCTTTAAAAACAGCACCTTAAAAACAACTACTTCCATTAGGAGTGTAGTAAATAATAACTAAAAAAACCACTTTTTAACCACGACAAACAGATAAGACCAGTATTTTGCTGCTATATTCTGCGAAAACACTATAATAATCGCCAATAATAAAAAAAACATTATTTTTATTCACAATATTATTTTTTTATGTAATTATTATCACCAATTACACTTTACAGGTATTTTTGACGAAGATGAGCACAAAGTTTAAGATTTTAGTGTTGAATGGCCCGAATTTAAATATGCTAGGTAAGCGTGAGCCTGAAATTTATGGTGCGCAAACATTAGACGAAATAATTGAGCTGTTAGCAACACAAGCAAAAGAGAGAGGAATAGCGCTTTCTCACCTGCAATCAAATGCTGAACATTTGCTAATTGAAGCAATACATCAAGCTTATCTAAAAGTGGATTTTATTATTATTAACCCTGCAGCATTTACACACACTAGTGTCGCTATTCGAGATGCTTTATTGTCGGTCGCAATACCTTTTATTGAAGTGCACTTATCTAATGTTCATGCAAGGGAACAATTTAGACATCACTCGTATTTATCAGACATTGCAACAGGAGTAATTTGTGGTTTAGGTGCTAACGGGTATAGCTATGCACTAGAATCAGCTGAAGCTTGGCTGCAAATAAATAAAGCTAATTCTAAGTAACAGTTAAATACTGTCACTAAATAAAAAATTACAGTTAGTTATTAGTAACTAACTTAATATTAATTAATGTAAATTTGAAATAAGGTAACGTAATGGATATTCGCAAGATAAAAAAACTTATCGAGTTAGTAGAAGAATCTGGAATCAATGAATTAGAAATTTCAGAAGGAGAAGAGTCTGTACGTATATGTCGAGGTGCTCCAGTAGTAGCAACGGCTCCTGTAATGCATGCTGCCCCTATTGCTGCAGCCCCTATTGCCGCAGCTGTAGCAGCGCCAAGCGCCGTAGCGGCTGAAACAGCACCAGTAATATCGGGTCATATGGTTCGTTCACCTATGGTGGGTACTTTCTATGCCTCTGCATCACCAGATTCCCCTGCCTTTGCCGAAGTAGGTAAGCACGTTAATGCTGGCGATACATTGTGCATTATTGAAGCGATGAAAATGATGAACCAAATTGAAGCTGATAAATCAGGCGTTATCAAAGAAATTCTTGCTCAAAATGAAGATGCTATTGAATTTGATCAACCGCTATTCATCATTGAATAAGCCCAACCAAAAAGGGTCATTCCATGTTAGATAAAGTTGTTATCGCCAATCGCGGCGAAATTGCCTTGAGAATATTGCGAGCTTGTAAAGAGCTTGGCATTAAAACAGTTGCTGTTCATTCAACTGCTGATAAAAATTTAAAGCACGTATTATTAGCCGATGAAACGATTTGTATTGGCAAGGCTTCAGCATTAGACAGTTATTTAAATGCTCCAGCTATTATTACTGCAGCTGAAGTAACCAATGCTGTTGCAATTCACCCTGGTTACGGCTTTTTAGCAGAAAATGCTGACTTTGCTGAACAGGTGGAAAAATCTGGTTTTGCTTTTATTGGACCAAAAGCTGAAAGCATACGAATAATGGGTGATAAAGTTGCAGCCATTCGTGCAATGAAGTCAGCTGGTGTTCCTTGTGTACCGGGATCAGACGGTCCATTAACTGATGATGATAATGTTAATAAAGCTCACGCGAAACGCATTGGTTACCCTGTAATAATCAAAGCAGCAGGTGGCGGCGGTGGTCGTGGTATGCGCGTAGTTCGCAACGAAGAAGAGTTAGTTGAATCGATTCAATTAACAAAACGCGAAGCTGGCACTATTTTCAAAAATGATATGGTTTACATGGAAAAATTCCTTGAAAACCCTCGTCATGTTGAAATTCAAATCATCGCAGATGGTCAAGGTGCAGCGATTCATTTAGGTGAACGTGATTGTTCTATGCAACGTCGTCATCAAAAGGTTGTTGAAGAAGCTCCAGCCCCAGGAATTACTCCTGAAATGCGCGCTAAGATTGGTGAGCGTTGTTGTAATGCTTGTATCGAAATTAACTATCGTGGTGCTGGCACATTTGAGTTCTTATACGAAAATGGTGAATTCTATTTCATTGAAATGAATACTCGTATTCAAGTTGAGCATCCTGTTACAGAAATGATCACAGGTGTTGATTTAATAAAAGAGCAACTACGTGTAGCTGCGGGACAGCCTTTATCTTACACCCAAGATGATATTAAAGTTGCTGGCCACTCAATTGAGTGTCGTATTAATGCAGAAGATCCACGCTCTTTTATCCCTTCTCCAGGTAAAATCACTCGCTTCCATCCACCAGGTGGTTTAGGTGTACGTTGGGATTCACACATTTACGCTGACTATTCAGTACCTCCTCATTATGACTCTATGATTGGAAAATTGATCACTTGGGGTGATAATCGTGATGTAGCAATTGCACGTATGCGAAATGCTCTTTCAGAGCTTGTGATAGATGGCATCAAAACAAATATTACTTTGCATCAAGATATATTAAATGATCAAGGCTTTGTTAATGGTGGTGCTAACATCCATTATTTAGAGAAGAAACTTGCTGAGTTTACATAGAAATTCTTTTTAATTAAAAAGTAATACCAAGTCGATTAATTAATTGACCAATTGGTATAATCAAAAGCTCTGTATTCGCAGAGCTTTTTTGTTTCATAACAATTTATTGTAAACTAATACTCTTTAGAGATAACAACGAGACATATAATGACTGAACTATTAGAAAAACCTATTCCTCCTGCCGATGATGATTGCTGTGGCGGTGGAGCATGCAACCCTTGCGTTTGGGATCACTATTATTCTGAACTACAAAAATGGCGCATTGAGCAAGCAAAATTAAAGGAACAGGAAAAGATTAATACGCCCACCTCATAATTCAAAACATTAATCAGTCTTTAGTGGAAATTTGAATAAAATGCCTACAGACTCATAAGCTATAGTCCAACCATTCGTATAAACAACTTCAATTTCTAAAGGCACTTCTTCGAAATACCTATGCATCATGTGTATTTATCAAACCTGCTAGCACTTCATTTTTCATAAATGAGATACTTTTAGCCTGTCACTAAGCTGACAGCTAGAAAACTTAATTAATAACTTACTTAATAGGGGCTTAAAATTACCCTACCCTTTTTGCTCATTTAATTGTTGCATAATGTTCTTATCGTATCGATAAATATGGTTTTTAAATTCCCGATTTAACTGCGAAACAATAATTTTAATATTCTGTGATGACAACTTAGTTTTTAAAGTTATTAAGCTTTCGTCTAGGTAATTAAGTTCACTTTGGTGTAATAAAGCATGCTCTTCAACTACTTTATTAGGTAGGTATTGTTGTAATATCTGTTCTTCTTTAATCGCATGTTCCAAAAAAAAAGCAATAAACCTTTCTAGTATAATAATGGCATATTCATAATCTTTTGGCTGCTTAGCAATATTATTTAACTTATCTATGTAGCTGAAAATATATTTATGGTCTGCATCTATATTTTGAAAGCCTGAACTGTTTTTTTGTTCTGTTACCTCTAAACTAACTTGTTTCATCTTTACTCTCCCAGCATCAACAATGATTAGGTAAAGCTGTATATCAAAAATTTTAGCTAACACAGATTGGCGATGTTCCTCATTATCTTTGCGCTAAGTTGTTCCAACATTTAAAAGCTTAGATTGAATTTTCAGTATTATCAATTAGCGAAAAAATGAAACATATTGTGCAAAAATGCACAGCAGGCGAAATACACAGAGACTTAGGATGGTTTAAAATTATTTTTAGCCGTTATTCGTTGGAGAACCATTACTAGCGCAGCAAAACAGCTCAACCGTTTGACAGTATCTAGACGCATTAAACTTTAGCGTAAAAAATAGACTGGCCATTTGCTCTGTATGTTATTTTGTACTACCTATAGGGATACTAATTTCATACCTTACCCCAATAGGGGCTGGTAAGAGTTGAATCTTTCCTTGAAAAGTTGTTGTTAATATATTTGCTACAATATTAAGGCCTAAACCAAGGTGTCCACCACTTCTGTCGGTAGTGTAAAATGGCTCAAATACCATGTTTTTGTGTACAGAAGAAATACCACAACCATTGTCTTGATAAGTTATTACAATCGAATTTTCATCTGATGTTGCTACAATTGAGATTATTCCTGAAGGTTTTTCTTTAAACCCATGAGTAAATGTATTTTCAATTAACTGGCACATAATCTGCCACAAGGCACTTTCGGAGTGAGGAACGTTAATGTCTTCACAAATAATTTCGAATTCATCAGATTGCTGTCTAAAATTCACTTTTAGTTTGCTAAAAAACTCTCTGAGAAGAAATGCTGAACTATGGGTAACATCAAGTTCAAAATTAATTTCATTAAATTTTGAAAGCAACTGTGCAGTTCGAGTGATATTTATTTGATTAAGCGAAAGAGCTTCAGTGACAGAGTTAGACAGTTTTTCAACCGTATTTCGACTGATTTTACCTTGACAGAGTAACTGGCTGAGTTGTTTGAATTGACTTTCCGCTGTGGTGATTGCTGTCAGTGCTATTCCGATTGGTGTATTTATTTCGTGTGCAAAACCGGTGATTAAGTTCTTGGTTGTCGAAACCTTTTCTAAATTAACGCTCTTTTGATGAAGTTCACTCTGCTGAGCAAGTGTTGTAGCTAATTCAAGATTTGCTTGTTCTAATTCCTGATTGCGTTGATCAATTGTTTGGCTAAGCAAGTTATTAGCATCAAGTAATTTTTTTCTTGTTTCTGCACTTTCAAATACAACTGCAGCTAAATTTGCACAAACTTCAATGAATTGAATATCTTCTTTAGTAGGTGATGTAGGAACTGCGTAATAGAGGGCAAATGTGCCAAATAATTGATTATCTCCCCCTATAATTGGCTCAGACCAACAAGCTTGTAGGCCAGCACCTAAAGGTAGTTTTTTATATTGCATCCAGTATGGATGCGTATTAATGTCTTCAACAATAACACGCTTTTTAGTATAGGCTGCAGTTCCGCATGAACCGATACCTGCGCCAATATTAATTCCCTCAAGCGCATCACAATAGTATTGGGGCAATGATGCAGAAGCAATTGGGTGTAGGGTATTATGTGTAGCATCAAACCTTAGAACTGAACAAAATATTTTTTCATTATACCGCTGAGTATTATGGCACAACGTATCTAATACTTGCTCAAGCGCAGCTCCTTGAGCAACCATTCGTAAGACAATATTTCTACCTTGTTCAAGCTCTCTTGTTTTTTTAAGAAGGCTAATCTCTCGTTCAAGTAACTTAAGTTTCTCAGTCTGTTTTAACTCAGTCATTAGCTTTAATTTCCGATTACACCCTTAAATTTTAATTAATCCTTTACCATGACCAATTATTCTTCTAGATATAAAGCTAAATCAAAAAAGTACCTTTTGCAACGAAAATAGGGCGGTAACCTTTTCCCTGTATACTTTTCTGTTGGCATCGTATCAATACAAGCATTATGATAGTGCAAATAATCAATAATGGAGCACAACGTGAATCAATTATCTATTCGCCAAGCCGTAGTGGAAGATGCAGCACTAATTTTGCATTTTGTTCGTGAGCTAGCTATTTACGAAAAGGCTGAACATGAAGTACTGGCAACGGAACAAACGATTAAAGAAACTATTTTCTCGAATGACAGCCATGTAAACGCAATAATTTGCGAGCAAGATGGCCACCCATTGGGTATGGCAATTTATTTTTATAACTATTCTACTTGGTTAGCAAAGCCAGGACTTTATCTTGAAGACCTCTATGTTTCGCTTGAACATCGTGGCAAAGGTGCAGGTAAACTATTACTTAAAAAAATGGCTCAAATCGCTCTGGAAAAAGGGTGCGGTAGATTTGAATGGAGTTGTTTGGACTGGAATAAACCATCACGTGATTTTTATGAATCAATTGGTGCAAAATCACAGGATGAGTGGGTTGGCTACCGTATGTCAGGTCAGACATTAATAGATTTCGCAGAGCAAAAATAATTATGTTTAACTTACTGAACTCATTTAGCGTTATATGTTTGCGGTAAGAAAACAACTTAGCAATGCTTTAATGAAATCATTGCTAAGTCAATATTAAAAATCAGCAGCTTAATTTACAGTTAAGCGCTTGTAGCGGTTATCACTGACTCACCATTTAGCTAAAAACTTATTTACATCATTCTTTGGAATTTTAGAGAGTTTTTTTATCAACTCAAAAGGAACAAATTCATGAGAAATTTTTTCCTCTATGTCATCAAGCATATTCAACCATAACTTAGCGGTCATTTCTGCATCAAACAATGCTCTATGAAACGCGCCGTCTGATAGAATATTTTTATGACGAATGAGTGTTCCTAATTGATGGTTAGGTGCATCTAAATTAATTCTGCGTGACACAAGTAAAGAACAAATGAATTCACCATGGTATTTTCGAGAAATATTATGGAGCTCGGCATCTAAAAACTTTTTATCAAATGATGCGTTATGTGCCAGCAGATTATCATCACCAATAAAGTCGGCAAACTTGTCCATCACTTCGTCACAAGAAGCAGCCTTAGCAATCATCTGATTAGATATTCCCGTATATTGCTCAATGAAACTACTGATACGAAACCCAGGGTTCATCAATGATTGAAATTTGTCAGTAACCTCGCCATTTTCAATTCTAACCGCACCGATTTCTATTGCTCTATCACCATTTGTTGGTGATAACCCAGTTGTTTCAAAATCAAGTACCACTAATGAATTAGCATTTTCATGTATATTAATACCATTTCGCATAAAGAAATGACCAAGTAAATTAAGGCGATGGTTGATTTTAACTGCTCTATTTCAAAATAAAAGTAATCATTACTGATCTAAGATATTTTTAATTATTCATTGAAAAAATGACACAAAAACCTATACTGTATAAAAATACAGTATAGGTTTTATATTATGAAAGTTATCCCTATTTATATTGAAGCAGGTATTTCTGGGTTTGAATCACCCGCAGCCGAATACAAAGAGCTTGGTCTGTCGCTAGATCAACTGCTTATTCGCCACCCTAATGCTACGTTTATCGGACAGGCTTCTGGACAATCAATGAAAGACATTGGTATTTTTGATGGTGATTTATTGATTGTAGATAGATCGTTAACCGCAAAAAATGGCGATATTATTATTGCTAATTTCAACGGTTGTTTTGTTTGTAAAATAATAGACAAAGTGCAAGCTAGGTTGTTATCCGCTTCTAAGGATCATGCACCTGTGCATATAAAACAAGATGATGATTTTCAATTAGAAGGCATAGTGACTCGCTCTATTCGTCTACACCATCAAGCGCCAGAATTGACGACATGTATGCATTAGTTGATGCGGTTTCGTTTTATGCAAGTGCTGAAAAGGTATTTGATCCAAGTATACGAAATAAGCCTGTGGTAGTTTTAACCAACAATGATGGTTGTATTTGTGCTGTTTGTCCTATCGCTAGAAGGCTCGGTATTCCAAAGTTTGCTCCTTATTTTAAGGTAAAATGGTTATTACAAAAGCATGATGTAGTAGTACGTTCTTCTAACTATGAACTGTATGCAGATTTGAGTGAGCGCATGATGAATGTTATTGCGAGATACTGTGATAACTCGTATGTTTATTCAATTGATGAGTCTTTTTTGTACTTTGACAAATACAGTGGTGTTATTGATAACTGGCATCAATATGGACACAAAATAAGGCAAGCGGTATGGAAAGAAACGCGACTACCTGTTGGTGTTGGTTTTGGTAGTACATCAACGCTTGCTAAGGCGGCAAACCATGCGGCTAAAAAGCTCAGTGGCTTTAATGGCGTTGCTGTTATCGACAGTAATGATAGCGCTTCAGCTATTTTAAAAAGAATGGATGTTAATGATGTATGGGGAATTGGTCGTCGAATAGCTAAACGGCTAAAACAGCAAGGTATAAATACAGCAGAACAATTAGCGTCACAATGTCCTAAAGCTTTACGTAAGCAATTTAGTGTAGTAATTGAACGGACGGTGAGTGAACTAAATGGTGTTAGCTGCTTGTCTTGGGACGAGGTAAAAGAGTCTAAACAAGAGATATTTTCCACACGAAGCTTTGGTCAACGTATTGTTGATATTCATTCTTTGCAGGCAGCACTAACAACGCATAGTGTCATTGTTGCTAAAAAAGTTAGACAACAATCTTCCTTAGTGAAAAAACTGTTGGTTTTTGCTTCAAGCTCACCACACGATGACCATTATTATAAACAAACTATTGTTTATAATTTTCCAGTACCAACCGATAATAGCTGTGAAATAGCCAAGGCCGTTAACTGTGTTATTTCTACTATTTTTGCTGAAGGTGTACGTTTTTATCGTTGTGGGGTCGGTGCTATTGAGTTAACAAGTAGAGCCTTTCAACAGCCTGACTTATTCTTACCTGACACTTCAAATCCGATATTAATGCAGTGTTTTGATAGTATTAATCATCGTTATGGGCAAGGCACATTGAAGCTAGGTGCTCAAGGACAATCAGAAAGGTGGCAAATGAAACGACATTTTTTAAGCCCTCAATACACCAGTAACTGGCGAGACATTCCGAAAATTCGCTGTTGAGCTAGGTTCACTATAATGAGGTAAGTGTTCACAACCACTCGTTGTTATTAAAACATCTAGTGGGTATATCAACAGTGCGAGAGCTACTGAAGGTAGTGACTTGTTATTGCTTCTTAAATTATATGTTCATAACCAACAACTTCTGTAACTGCACCTAATGCTAATAATGGCGTAGCTTCTTCCTTTGTTAAATAAAGCGGCTTTTCATTTACACCTGGTACATAACTTTTTTTTGCCAACTTTATTATCCAATTGGCTGAATAGGCTTTTTTTTGTTCGTCATTCATAATTCACTCGCTAATAATAAGTAGTTAATTAAGGATGCACGCTGAAACAGAAACGATGGTGGGGGATATTGAAATGTTCAATACTCCAGTGCCGGTAGCTACGCTATCATAGAAACTTTTTAAGTTCCCTTAGATCGCTGGCTTTGCGTCCTAAGCTTTCGCCTAGTTTGCCTTTTTCAACTGATGCGCTTTAATAATAACCGGTTTCTAAATTCATGTAAATACTTACCACCTAAAACGGCTGCTTCGTTATGGACATAAAAATTGGGTTAGTTCGTTGTTTTCTTAGGTTTTCCAGTGGAACTGGTTTGCTTGATTACCTAACAAAACGTATTGCATTCCCCATGCTCTTAATCTCATTTAATTTTTTCATAAGTAAATTGAACTTAATTTGAAAAGCACACTCTTACTTAACAGTAATGTTATCTCCCTAATGTTTCATGTTTTATGCACCTATTTTATAGGTGCATTTTTTTTGTCTTTTTATTGTGAACTAATCCCCCCTTTAGCAAGGTGTTATAAAAACTAACCTTCAGATATTTCACATTCATTTCACATGTTTAACATTAAGCTAATTTTAGTGGTTTTATTCTCTCACTTTCAAGTACAAGTCTTGAGGCAGAGTAGAACTAAAATATAGTAAGGAGTTTGTTTTATGCCTGTTGTATTTCGATCGTTAATCGTAATTTTACTCATTGTTTTTATTAGTGGTTGCAGTGTTATTAACATTCTTAAATTAAGAAATGCTAACAATGATGTTGAACCATTATGGAGCCATTCAAGTCACACTTTTAACATTCCAACCGATTATATCGGCGAGAAACCTTTTATTTACGGAACCGTGAATGGCGTTGAAGGCTTTAAGTTTATGGTAGATACCGGGGCTTCTTTTACCTACCTTTTAGATACACCTAAGGTGCTCGCCTTAAATTTACCCCAAGGATACGAACTAAACCTTGGCGGATGGGGAGATGAAAGCGATTCTCTTGGCCATCAAACTACAATGAAGTCGTTAAAATTTGAGGGGATCGAAGTCAAAAGTTTCCAAGGAGCCTTTTTGCGAATGAGTAAAACCAAGTATTTTGAAAGTTCAGACGAACTTATCTATGATGGCATTATTGGTCATGATTTATTACGCCACTTTGTTTGGACATTTGATAAAAACGCCAATCAGGTCAGTGTTTCAAATAAACCTCATCAAGCAGTTGTTGATATAAAAGCTATTCCTTTCGATACGTTTATGACCAAAATTAGTATCGAAGGAAATATCGACTTTGGCCATGGACATCAAATAGAACATGAATTCATCATTGATACCGGCAGTCGACATTATTTTAAACTGAGCTCTGAATACCCTAAAGCTAACGGGGTTCAATTACCTCAGGCTCAGGTGACTGCAGCAGATTTTGGCTTAAGTGGTAAAGCCGAGCATCAAAGAGTAACCCTACCGCAAATAGATTTGGGTGATTTTGAAATAAAAAATGTCAAAACCAATATCATAAATACTGATGACGAAGATGATTATTGGGTCATAGGCAATGCCACCCTAAATCAATTTGTCACTACTATTGATTATCAAACAAGTAAGCTTTATTTAACGCCCTACGATAATCAGCCATTTCATTCTCGATATAACCTTTTTGGTTTAGAAGTAAGAAAATTATTATCAGGTGATTTTGTTGTACGTTACGTTATGCCTCAAATGCCAGCGATGGCTGCAGGCTTTAATGTTGGCGATATCATCACGCAAGTTAATGGTATAAATACCAAAGATATCTCTAAAGATAAATGGTTATCAATAAGTGCAACGCCAGGGAATTATAACCTTTGTTTAACATCGTTAACTTGCAAAGACTTGCAATCTCAACATATCAAAGGCTATTCACAATTGTAGTGAGGAATGGCTAAAAGTGGAGCAACTCATTGTTCCACTAATATTATTCGATTGAAAGTTGATACGGTTGTAGACGAGTAAACCTATTTTAATCATTACTCACTAAACGAAACTGAAATTGATGTGCCTTGGTTACTTACCACAGTTAATAACCAACCTTGATGTTCACACAAACGCTTGACAATAGACAAGCCAAACCCATAACCAGTACTTTGACTCCCCTTAACTAGTGGCTCAGTTATCTTGGCTGAAATTCCCTCTTCAATACCTGGTCCAGTGTCAGCAATAATCAGTTTTCCATCAATAAAGTTAACAGTGACTTCGCCGACATCGGTATATTGAAAAGCGTTACTGAGCAAATTATCTAAGAGTACTTTTAACATGCCAGACTGTACAATAACTTGGCTATTACAATTATCATTGACGATGACTTCTACGGGTTTGCTTTTAAGCAAATGGCAATGATCTATAATAGATTGCTCAATCATAGATAATAGTTTTACCGACTCTTTTTTAGCGGATATTTGCTCTTCTCTTGCCAACGCTAATAAAGTAGTAACCGTTTGTTCCATTTGCATATTCGCGTCTGCGATCCGGCACACAACTTTATTCGTTTCATCGCTTGTGGTATTTGTCTCCTGTAGAACCTCAACCGCATTTTTGATAATAGCGACAGGCGTTCTTAATTCATGGCTAACATCACGAGTAAAGCATTTTTCTCGTTCTAAGGTTTGTTTAATGCGCTGCATAGCATCTTCTAAGGTACGAGCTAAAATACCGATTTCATTATTAGGAAACCGACCGGAAAAACTGTTGGGAATGTTTTCGGGCTCTACCCCGTCAACTAAATCAGCCAGAACTTTTAAAGGTCTCGCGGCTTTTTGTCCTAACCTCCAAGCGATAATAAAGGCGATAAAGGCCAAAATAGCACCACTTATTAACATTACCTTAAGTACGCCTCCTGCGACGGGTCGTACCAATAACATTTGGCTTACTTCCGCAACAAGATAGGTGTTTTTGTGGTTAGGTAAAGTATAAAGGTGATAATGCCTACCTTGCTGGCCATAAAACTCTTTACGTTGTGGTTCATTAATAAACTGTTGTCTCATATCATCGGGTAAGTCACGCTTAGTGTGATAAAGGCTCATATAAGAATTTCGTGTCGTTAGCCAAAGCTGTGATTTTTCATACTGGGCGCTTAAATAATTTGCTTCTTGCATCACTTCACGTTCAATAAAACTGTCTTCTAAATTGTATAAAAGCATAAAGCAAAAAAAGCTATAAACAGCCGATAATACCAAAGTAAAAATGCAGAACTGCGTAACAATACGCCGACTTAAGCTATGAAACTTGATCGCTTTATTTTCCATCGTTAACCTCTAAAGTAAAACCAACACCATGTACCGTTTTTAAAAGGGGAAAATCAAATGGTTTATCCAGTACACCGCGAAGTTGATAAATATGAGAGCGCATGGCATCTGACTCTGTTGGCTCATCGCCCCATAATTTTTGCGATAAAACAGAGCGACTGACTACTTGCGGATAAGCTTCGGCTAATATTGTTAGGATGCGAAACCCCATAGTGGATAAATCCAATAACTGACCATCACGTTTTACCTCTTTTCTTTTCCGATCGAGGCTTATTGGACCTATGATTAAAGTCTCATTGGTTTGCAGTAAATGACGCCGTGATAACGCTATGCATCGAACTTCAAGCTCTTGTAACGAAAAAGGCTTAGTTAAATAGTCATCCGCGCCCACGGTAAAACCTGAGACCTTATCTTCAATACTGTCTCGTGCGGTTAGCATTAAGATCGGAATGTGACGACTCGCTTTTGCTCTTAATTGCTGACACACCTGCAAACCGTCCATAACGGGTAAGTTTAAATCGAGAATGATGAGGTCATAATGATTTTCTAAAGCAAGATCAAGTCCTTGTTGCCCTTGATTAGCAAAGTCGAAAACATGGCCTTTTGCTTCCATGTAATCGGAAATGTTGCGAGCGATATTCAGTTGATCTTCAACTAATAACACATAAAGTGACGTTGTCGGGTTTGTCATAACAATTACCTAGCGTTAACACTAGTGCCCCAACACTTAACGTTGAGGCACTTAGACAATTAACTTATTAAAGAACGAATTATAAGGTTTTTAACATGTCTACTGCCGGTTTGTAATCAGGTTTTGATATTAACAACTGATTTAGTGTCATTTTAGCAGCTTTCTCCTTACCTAGCTTATGCTGCGTTTTGGCTATTTTCATATCTAACACTGGATTGTTTAGCGCTTCTTGGGCAACCATCATCAAAGTAAGTGCATTTTCAAAGTGCTTATCTGTCTGAGCTGTTTTCAAATAATAAAAACCATACATGCCTACTAAGGCAATATGATACTGATCTTTATTCTCAGTTAATAATGTTATCACTGACTTGTCGCCCGATAAAAAATTTGCCACTAACGCCATGGTTTTATCTTCAATATCTTGCGCTGCAATGACAGGAGTTAATCCTAAGGTTTTCACTAATTCTGTTGCAACATCAACGGTAGAGGTGGGATTTTGTCCGGTGATAAGTCGACCATCTACGGCAACATGACTTAACATTATCTCACTTGATTGAAACTTTGCCCCTCGTTCTGTGAGTTTATCTTCCAACATGAATTCAAACTTACTCAGCCACTTTTTACCAAATAATTTTTCCTCTTTATTAGTAAAACCATTAAGCGCTTTATTGGCAACTAAGTAACTACCGTCGTTGAGTGTTACATTAACTAAAGCCGCAGGTCCGTGACAAACAGCTGCTACTACACCTTGCTGCTGATAAATATCGGCAATTAACAATTGTAGTGCCTTATCTTTGGGTAAATCGAACATCGCCCCTTTACCACCCACGATAAAAATGCCGTCATAAGATTTTGCATCAAGCTTAGCGGTTGACAAGGTGTCATTGAGTTTTGTCATGATAGCAGAGTCATTTAATACGATAGCATTGTATGATTTGCTCGGATCATATTCATCCGCTTCAACTTTCCCTCCGTTTGGACTCGCTATATCAACAGTAATACCATTAGCTTTAAATACCGTGTAGGCTTTGGCAAATTCATCAAATTCATAACCTGGGGTTATTGCGCCTTGTTGCTGTCCATATCCGCTAACAACCATCACAATTTTTTTATTCATCACTGACGCACTTAGCTGTAAAGACAAAAAAATAAAGATTAAAAAGGTAACTAACTTGTATGGCATTTTGTTCAATATATTCATGTTCATGTTCATTCTTCCTATGAGTTGACTCTATACCACGTTAGGATGACAAACTTGGTGTGAAACAAATGTGAAATAGTTAACAATTCCATTCGATATAAATATCGTTGAGTAAACTGTTGCCATTTTAGCAACTTAAGTGTCAAACATTAATTGCCTAACGGAGCTGCGTAAACTCTTCCTGCTTGCATATAGACCAAGGGCGATAACCATAAATAAAATAATACTTAAGGTGATTGCCAACCAGATAAAGTCAGGCTGGTAGGTTAATGAAAACTGGGATTGATATATCAGCAAACCTGCAATGTAAGTACCTACTATCGCACCTGTGGCTGTGATTATAGCGGTAACTATCCACTCAATAACATTAAGTCTAAAACAGGTAGTTGACGAAAAACCAAAACTCATAATAATACTGTTCTTCTTTTTCTCTTTTGATTCAAAGGCATTTATTGACGACAAAATAACGACACTGGCCAGTAAAATGATCATTAGGGAAAAGCCACTAATAACTTTAGTGATCATGGCTAGAACCGTATCAAAACGATTGGTCAAATCTTGTAATGAGATCATCCGCAGTGTTGGATATTTTTGCCATAAAGCAGTTAAAAATGAGTCTTGTTCGCTATCAACTTCTATACTCGCCATATGGTATTGAGCGGATTGAATATGGGTTAATGCCGTCAGTGGCATTTGCACCCAGAAGGTAATAGAACCTGCGCCCGGTTTAAATATATGGCTGGCGGTGATTTCAAAGGTAAAAGGCTGTTGCTCAATATAGAAAGTTAACGTGTCACCAAGTTCAAGGCCTAAATCGGTCATAATTTCCTGCTCTAGTGAAACTTGTTGCCACTGTTGACTATTTGGCTGCCACCATTGCCCTTCAACAACACTATTATTTTCAGGGATTGAATCATTCCAATGTAAACGAATAGAGCGGCCAAGAGTTGCTAAGCTATCACTCGGTTTTTGACTGAAATCGGCCAAGGATTGTTCATTGACCGAGACTAGTTTTGCATACATATAGGGTTTAGCTTGCCGGATAGTGACCTTACTCTTTTCAGCCCATTGTTCAATAAAAGCAAGCTGCTGCGATGTTGCTTGTGATACCATTACATTGCCGTCATGTTGCCGTGTATATGATGCCATGGTTGCACCAAGATCTTTCAATAACATCAAAGTAAATAGTAGTAAAAATGCACATAGACCGACCCCCAATATTTGCGTACTTTTACTGACTAAGCGTTGTTTCATCATAAACAAGGTAAAAGGAATTAAACCAGAGAATGGTTGAGTGACTTTCTCCCCAATTGTTAATGTTGCCCAACTCAGCACCAACATCAAACCTACAGTAATACTAATTGCGCAGACCATCATCAACGTTAACAAGCCGTTGTCGGAATAGAATATTGCCACACCAATCAGAACCAAGGCACTACTGATCTTAGTTAGCCAATGACTTAAACTTTTATTTTGACCGATAAATAGCTTGGCTACACAAATATTATGAAGTGATAGCCACACTGGTGCATGAAACACGGCAAAAACTAGCATAACAATCCCCGTTGTTTTTAACGTTGACCAATAATCCCATTGCCATTGTAAATCGATAAATGTTTCTTTAAACGAGTGAATGATTAACCAATGTAAACCAGTAGATAATAAAAAAACTACCGGCAATAAAAACAAAAGACCAATGAGCCATTTAAAAAATGACACCTGAATCCCCATGCTTTTGGAAGCACCTAGACTCATGCAGACCGCAGAAAAATATTGATCTTTTTTGCTGTGCACTTGCGATAATTGATCGATGGCAATTGCCGCCATAAAAAACAAAATAACAGAGGCTAGCCCGATAAAATTTTCTGTTCGCTGCCAAAAAAGTGCCAACGGATGATTACCTTTTTTATGAAATATATTGGCGGTTAATAAGTTTTGTTGCTGCCATTTTATAAGGTTATTTACTTGCTGGTTGTTTGCGCCAATGAGATAACGATAGTGAATAAGATCAGCTGAAAAACCTAACGAATTCAGGTCCTGAGTATTAATCATGGCACGCATATCAACATTATGCCCCTCCATCAACCTATCGGGTTCATGTTGCAATACCCGAGAAACTAAAAAGCGTTGTTCAGCTATTAAGATAAAATCGCCAATCTTAAGAGACAAACCAGCAAATAACCGAGCGTCTAACCAAATATGACCTAACTCAGGACCACCAATAGTTTGCTGCCCTTTACTTTGTAATTTATTAGAGGTTAATAACTCACCTTGCAGTGGATATTGTTGATCAACAGCTTTAAGTTTGGCTTGTTGCCACTGACCATTGTGGGTAAGCGTAGTCCGTACCTGTTTAGTTACCATTAGTTGATTGGTTAATGCCTGTACTGCAGCATATTGCTCAGCAGTTAATGCCTGTTGTTGGCTAATAACGGCATCAGCGCCGAGTAAGTCTTGTAAATTACTCTGTAGGTAATTTTGTATGCTTTCGCTAGATTGACTTAATGTGATAATGAACAACATTAAAACACCTTGAGTCCAACGCAATAACCGCTGATGAGAGTATTGATATTCTTGGTTAAAAAAATACCAGGCCAACTGAATGCTATTAGCTAACGTAGCGGTTATCATGATACCGCCTTTAGAGGTTTGTTTGTTTGGTGTTGTAATTGCCCATCGGCTAACGAAAGCACATGTTGAGCCCGATTTGCTAAAACCTCACTGTGGGTAACAACAACAAGGCCTGCATTACTTTCATCGCAACAAGCGAATAAAAGATCGGCTATGTCTGTGGCACTTTTTTGGTCTAAATTTCCGGTTGGTTCATCAGCAAAAATATAATGAGGTTCGAAAACCAATGCCCTAGCTATTGCTACTCTTTGTTGCTCGCCACCACTGAGTTCGCAGGGTTTATGATTGATGCGATGCGATAAATTCACTCTATCTAGCCAAGTCTTCGCTTTATTTATTGCGTTTTTATCACCTCTTAGTTTTAACGGTAAAGCGACATTATGTAAGGCGGTAAGTTCTGGTAATAAATGAAATTGCTGAAAAATAAACCCGATATGTGGTCTTAATAAGTCCAAAGACTGGCTTTTCTTTTCTTTTATATAACACCCATGCCCAGATGAGGGCTGTTCTAGCCCAGACATCAACATGAGCAAACTTGATTTCCCTGCACCTGAAGGACCCGTGATTGCGTATGAACTTCCTTGAACAATCGATAAATTAAGATCTTTAAATAAAGTAACTTTTGACTCATTCAGCTGAAAAGATTGGCCAATATTTTTTAATTCGATAGTGCTCGACATAGTTAAAACCTATTATTAACAATAATAGGTTTTAAGATAAAATGTCTATTGTGAAATGGATGTGAAATAAGAGAGGGTTATTGAGTATTAACTTCACCGTTTAGGGTTTGATAAATGAGAGAGACCGCTGAAAATGATAAAGCCAAATAGAAAAAGAGGGAATAGTAAGTTACCTCCCTCTTTTTCTTATTGATGACTCACTAATATTTTAGCGCTGACTATTAATTGGTGTTCCATTTGAATTTAAGACCGAAAGTACGTGGTTTACCCCAAACACCGTAACCCCAATCGTCACCTAGAGAGTTCTGATAAGTGAAGTACTGCTCATCTGCTAAATTTTGAGCGTATAAAGACACCCCCCAAATACCATCTTCAGACATCCAGTCTATGCTAGCATTGGCAATGCCATAAGCAGGAGACTTTGAGTAAGGGTCATTCTCTACTTGTAAGAAGTGCTCATCCTGCCAAGAGTAATCTAACTGTAGTGATACATTACCGATATAATAACGGCCGATCAGGCTATAAGATAACTCTGGCGCTGATGGTAATGAAATACCATCAAGGCTTACCGTTTCCCCACCCACAATAGTACTTTTATCAGAGTCCATTTCAGTATCTAATAAACCAAGACTGGCAATGACTTCAAAGTCTTCAGTTATTGCATAAGTTAAATCAAACTCAGCACCAATACCGTCAACATCTCCTGCATTAAGTATGACGCTACCTGCTGCCAATGTTTCAAATACTTGAGCTTGAAAGCCTTCAATAGTATATTTAAACACTGCACCATTAAGTCGTGCTTTACCATCAAGAAATGTTGTTTTGAAACCCGCTTCAATACTGGTGTTTTTCTCTTGTTTTACTGGTTCAAAAGCGGCTGGTTTCGCGTTGTAACTTGCTGAAAAACCACCTGCTCTTAAGCCTGTAGAAATACTAGTATAAAATAAGGTATCCGCATCCATTTGATAGTTAAGACCTAGTCTGCCAGAAAAACCATCTTCGTCTAACGTATCATCAATGGGATCTATCAAACCATAGTAACTTTCAGGTCGCTCATAGTGATAGGTACGATCATCCGTTGTATAACGTAAACCTGTTACTAAAGTCAGTTCATCCGTTAAATCATAATCTAGTTGACCAAATACAGCCCAAGATTCTGTCTCAAGCAATACATCTTCTTGATGACTATATCCAATCGGCCCAGCGTCGGCAAAATCAGCTCCTGCCGGGTTTTGTGTACGCATTTGTCTACTATCATCATAATAATAGAAACCTGCTACCCATTTTGTGTTTTTTGTATCGCCATTTAAACGAAGCTCTTGTGTTATTTGCTTGGTATCTGAACGATATTGTTCATCAAAGTATACATTAAAACCAACACCAGAAAGACCAACACCATCGCCGTCATCTTGTAAAAACTTATCCATTTCTTCTAATGCAGTGATTGAGGTTAGGACAATATTATCGGCTAACGGGATAGTTAATTTGGCAGACATACCAGAGGTATCGATTTGTGTAACTGTTCCGCCAGCAATACTAGAAGATACATGTTCAGGCCCCCATTTTCCGCCGGCTTCAGCTATACCGGTGGTACCAAAGGTGTTACTGGTACACTCCCCATTATGGATACGTTTAATGGAACACCTATCGCCAGTTGTAGCATCTAAATAGCCCATATGGGCAAAACCGACCGAGGTTTGATCGGCTTCACTGCCATGAAAATCTAGTAATAGCTCTGACTCATCACCAATATCAAAGGCAAATTTAAGTCGGTACCCTAGACTATCAGTACTATTTAAGTCTTGCGTATCAACATCATTTCCATAATCATTAACCGGTGAAGCGTGGTTGGTTTGCCAGCCATCAGCTTTATTCATTTTTACAGCTAGCCGAGAACGAACGCCATCAGCTAGAGGGATATTTAAGACACCTTCAATAATTTTTTGATTATAAGAGCCAACTTGAATTGATGCTTTAGCTTCAAAATCATCATGTGGATTATTGGTAATATGGTGTACTAAACCACCGGTATTATTACGACCAAAAAGTGTACCTTGTGGTCCTTTTAAAACCTCCAATCGTGAAAGGTCGAATAGTTGCATTGCTGAACCGGCTGGATTTCCGCGGTAGACATCATCGACATATATGGATACCGGTGCTTCCCAAGAATCTGAATAATTCACTAGGCTGACGCCTCGGATACTCATAGAAGGACTAGAGGCTTCACCGAAAATAGCAAAAAAGTTCATATTCGGTACATACTGGGTTACGTTAAGTCCTTCTTGTAAACCTAGCTTTTCAAGAGTTTCTCCTGAAAATGCTGATACGGCCATAGGCACTTCTTGGATGCTTTCTGAGCGCTTACTTGCCGTAACCTGGATAACTTCGATCACAGATTGTTTTTTTACTGTTTTATTTCCATTTTCTTCTTGCTTTTCCGCGGCCATAGCCTGAGGCGCGGATGAAAGTGATAGTGCTGTTATTATTGTTATCAGCAGTGATTTGTTCATGTCCCTTATCTCCAATAGTCATTCATTGTAGTTATTCATGTATGGGAGACGGATTGTGTACTGGTTATTAATTACTCCTCTCCACCTTTAAAAATATAACGAATCTACGTCAGGGTTTTTTCTGTTTTATCGGTATTATTTTGTGTTTTTCTCTAAAAATAGGCTAAATTCCGATAAAAACTAAGCACCGATAAACAAAGCGGTATGAATAAACTCAGCACTGTAGTGTTTATGGCTTTATGTTATGTATGTTGGTGGGGCTTATTCCTACTTATTAAACAGATATAAGCTTTCGCGCGGGGTAGTCATTACTCTCAAGGACTCAAACCATTTGAGGAGCAATATATTAGTGTTATAGCGTGATATTAAGCTATTAGCTCCTGAACTTTTATATTCAAGGAGCTATCAACTAGCACTATTTAGCGAGTAAATCGAGTGGAAACAAGGCTATTTGTGGAAATAAAATGACCAGAACAACGACTAGCAGCAATAGTAGAATAAAAGGAAATAAACCTTTGACTACGTCCATATATGGACGCCTAAACACGGCAACAGCAGTGAATATATTACAACCAAATGGCGGCGTTACTGCGCCAATAGCAACTTGCAATGTGATCAATATACCAACTAATACCTTATCGAGTTCTAGACGATCAATTTCAGGTAAGAAAATAGGAACTAAAATCAAGATCACTACAATAGAATCAACAAACATACAGCCAATAAAGAAGGCTATTGAAATCACCATGAGCAGCTCAATTTTACTGGCATCCGCTAGGCCAAGTCCCGACATCACCATTTGTGGTATTTGTGCATAAGAAATAATCCAAGAGAAAGCAGCACCGGCAGCGATTAAGATAAACACGACAGCAGTTATCAAGCCGCTTGATTTAGCTGTTTCAAATATTTCACTCATTGACAGTGATTTAAACACCCACACTTCAAGAATTAATGCATATAAAACACAAGTTGATGCCGCTTCAGTAGGGCTAAATATACCACCATAAATGCCAATGATAATAATAAATGGAAAACCCAAAGGCCAGACCGCTTGTTTGGTCATTGCCCACTTACGTTGACTAGAAGCTTTATCAATAGTAGGGATATTATGTTTTTTAGCGTAATAAACTGAGTAAATAGAAAATAGCAATAACAACAATAAACCCGGGACAATACCAGCGATAAAAAGATCTGAAATAGAGGTGTGGGAAATACCTCCATATATGATCATGCCAATACTTGGTGGAATTAATAATGCGATGCCGCTGGAGTTAACAATTAAAGATAAGACAAAAGAGTCGTTATATCCATTTTCCAATAATTTTGGTCGCAATGGTGAGCCGATTGCAACAACGGTTGCTTGAGTAGAGCCAGAAACTGCACCAAACAAAGTACAAGCCGTTGCTGTGCTCACTGCCAGACCACCTTTATGATGACCAATATAAGCCATGACCATATCTATTAGCCGATTAGCCGATTGTCCTCTGGTCATAATATCGGCGGCAAGGATAAACATTGGTACCGCTATCAAAGAAGACGGTTTTACCCCAGCAATCATCTGCTGAATCATGAATTTAGCATGTTCAAAACTATCGAACATTAGAAAAAATCCGACTAATGAACCAACCAATAGTGGTATTTTCATTGGAAAACCGAGTAATAACAGCACCACCATAACCGTAAACATTAATGGCATCATCTCCATAATATTTTCTCCTGATTATGGTGGCTATTTATTGGGAAATTAACATAGTAAACATGAATCAATTGTGAAAAATTTAGTTGAACTAGGCATAGCTGAATATTAATCATAAATATCTCCTTTAATGCATGAAGACAGGTATAACTCATGATGAATGATATTTTTTATGGCTGTTAGTAGATACTCTAAACCCGTTAAAAATAGACTCGCAGGCACCCAAAGGTAAGTTAAATAAACGGGAATTTGCATTGCCGGTAGTACCTTGCCTTTAGGAGCGATCCAGTTAATATAATCAATAGCGAAATAACACATCATCCACATCACTACAGCGGTTAGCAAAGAAATAATAATAATGACAATTTTCTGATAAAAAGGTGACATAAGATCAAAAAGCGCAGTCATTTTGATATGCCTAGCATGACGGCTAGCATAACTAGAACCAGCAAAAGTAATCAATATAATCAATATGCTGTTAAGCTCTTCGGTAAAAAATAAACTCTCTTGAAAAATAACCCGGCCAATGACATTGGCAATGTTATTGGCCGCCATCAATAGCACGCTCACTACCAATAACAAAGCTTCAAACTTATTGATAAAATGATAAAAAAATTGATAAAGTCTACTAATAAAGTGCTTTTGATGATTCATACTAACCCCTTATTAGCAAAAAATACTGACGATAAGGTGAACTTAATGTTCTTTTGCATCATGTAGATCCTCTTCTAACTGCCTGAGCACGGCTTGACCTGATGAACCTGTCATATCAATAAATTTAGCTTTAGCCTTTTTAGCCGCTTGTCGAAAGGGCTCTCTTTCAGCGTTAGATAAGGTGATGTATTGAATGTTAGGTTTAGCTTTTTTGATTTTTATTTTGGCACTCGCTTCTAGTTTCTTTTGGTAATCAATAATGAAATCTGTCGCTTGTGTTATCGCCTTTGTTATCAGACGTTGATCTGCTAAAGAGCTACTTTGATAAAATTTTTTGTTAGCCATAACGGCTGTGGTGTAAATGTTATGGCCGATGTCTGTAATAACATTGCTAACTTCATACAGCTTTGCTGAGTTTAGATAAAACCAAGGATTTTCCTGTCCCTGTATCATGTTGGTTTGTAAAGCACCAAAAATTTCACCCGTAGGTAAAGGCGTAGGTACAGCCCCAAAGGCTTTATAGGTTTCAATTAATAAAGGCGATCCCATCACCCTAATTTTCATACCAGATAAGTCTTCTGTTGAACGAAAGACCTCGCGGGTTGTTATGGCAACATTGCCTTCAGGAAACATGGCGAGGAGCTCTAAATCTTGTTCGCTATAGAGTTCATGAAATGTGTTATGAATAGTTTTTGAATGTTGAAAGAAATATGCTATTTCACTATGCTTTTCAGGAAGCACATAGGGCAGTAAAAAAACTTGTGCTTCAGGAATTAACGTGCCGGTGAAACCGGGTGATTGATCGACAAACTGTAGCAATCCCGCTTGAGCCTGCTCAAGTAAATCAGTTGACTCACCTAAAGTACCAAAAGGGTAAAGCAACACCTTATGGTTTGAGTTTTCTTCTATGATTTCTTTAAAGTAACTGGCATATACCCCTTGAATATCAGTTAAAGATTCCTCCATGGCATAGCGCCATGTATCGGCCTTTAATGGTAATACAGTTAACAGTTGCATAAAGAAAAAAAAGCAAATAAATAACATGGGTAGTTTCGAAAAAGGTAAGCACTTGAGTTTTTGCATATAGGCCTTCTGGGCTAATTTTTTTATCATTATCCTTTTCACATTATCCTAGAAAAAATTACAATTCAACTTGGCCTGTGGTAAATGATCGAGTTGATTAGTAGCTGAAAAAAATATCAGCTTTGTTTACTAGATGAATAACAATAAAAACGTCATTTCAACAGGAGAAAACCTAGTAATCACTATGAATTTATAGCTTTTTTTCTAAATTTATCTTAAAGCAAAATGTAACCTTCAAATGAATTGCCAACCTTGATTTCCTGATGGATAATCGAATAATCATGATCCTTTTGGAGACCATTACCCATGATTGAAAATCGTCGCCGCTTTAATAAGCAAGAATATAGTGAAAGAGCTAAAAAAACCCGTCAGGCCATGTCTGAAAAAGGGGTAGAATTACTAATTGTTACCGACCCCTCGAATATCAATTGGCTGACAGGCTATGATGCTTGGTCATTTTATGTTCACCAATGCGTTGTTATTGGTAGTGATAATACTTTGTTTTGGTTTGGTCGAATTATTGACGCAGCAGGTGCGGCAATGACCACAGATTTAAGTGCTGAGAATATCATTGAATATCCTGACAATTACGTTCAGTCAGAGCAAGAACACCCGATGGAGTACTTAGCGGAAATCTTAACGGAAAAATCCCTGAGCCACTGTAAAATTGGTCTTGAAAAAGATAACTATTATTTTTCAGCTCGAGCGGCAGAGTCACTATATCGTGGTTTACCTAATGCAGAATTTGTCGATGTACACGGTTTAGTTAACTGGCAACGGGCGGTGAAATCTAGCCAAGAACTTGTTTATATGCAGCGAGCCGGTCAAGTTGTTGAAAAAATTTATGAGCGAGTAATGGCAGTCGCCCAGCCAGGTATGCGCAAAAATGAATTGGTAGCAGAAATATTACACGCAGGTACTTTAGGAACTGCGGAGCATTTTGGAGATTATCCAGCCATCGTTCCTTTGATAGGAGTAGGTGAAGAGAGTGCAGCATGTCATCTTACTTGGGATGGCGGCACAATACCCGCGAATTCAGGTATTTGCATGGAATTGACTGGGGTGCATGCCCGTTATCACAGCCCTTGTTCTCGCACCTTATTCTTTGGTAAGCCAACCCAAGAATATTTAGACATGGAAAAGATGATTTTAGAGTCCATCAATATTACCTTGGAGATGTTTCGCCCAGGCAATACTTGTGGTGAAGTGGCCGATGTATTTTTTGACTTTCTAAAAAAACAGGGTTTTGATAAAGCTAATCGTGTTGGCTATCCTATAGGCTTGAGCTATCCACCTGACTGGGGCGAACGTACTATGAGCTTAAGACGTTCTGATACCACGGTATTAGAAGAAGGAATGTGCTTTCATTTTATGCCTGGAATATGGCTTGAGAACTGGGGGTTTGAAATCACTGAAAGCGTCATAGTGACTGCTAACGGAGCAAAATGCTTGTCTAATGTACCTAGAAAACTGCTGGTAATAGACTAAAGGTAAATAAATATGATAAATAATCCAACTTGCAGCACTATTGATTTTGATAAAGAAGGGGTTCAGCACGGATTTCTGAGTATACCTTATTCTCGAGATGATTCTGCTTGGGGATCTGTGATGATCCCTATTACCCAAATAAAAAAAGGCAAAGGTCACACTGCGTTGCTGACGGGAGCTAATCACGGCGATGAATATGAAGGTTCTATTGCCTTATTCAGTTTTGCAGAACGAACAGACTTCAGTAATATTCAGGGAAGAATTATCATTATCCCTGCGATGAATTACCCTGCATTTCAAATGGCTACTAGGGTGTCACCAATTGATAGCGTCAACTTAAACCGTGCCTTTCCGGGGAAGCCTGATGGCACCATAACACAAATAATCGCGGATTATTTTAGCCATACATTATTACCTATGGCCGATTATGTACTTGATATTCACTCAGGTGGTAAAACGCTCGATTTCTTGCCTTTTGCTGCTTGTCATCGACTAGAAAATCCAGAGCAGCAAGCGCGATGTCGAGCGGCAAGGGATGCTTTTCAAGCCCCGTATCAAGTGATGATGTTAGATATTGATGCTGATAGTATGTATGACACTCAAGCAGAAAATATGGGGAAAGTGTTCGTTACTACTGAACTTGGCGGTGGTGGTACAACAACACCTGAAACGGTTGCTATAGCGAAAAGGGGAGTTGATAATTTCCTAATCCATAGTGGTATTATGGTCGATGAATTACAGCCTTGCTCGGAAGAAATTATTGAATTAGATATGGCCGATTCACATTGTTATTTATTTGCTGAACATGCAGGACTATTAGAGCCTCATGTTTCACTTGGAGACACAGTGAAAAAAGGTGATTTAATGGCGATAATTCATAACACCGAAAGAACCGCAATGCCGCCTGTTGAATATTATGCGAAGTACAGCGGCATTGTTATTGCCCGACACGTTCCCTCGCTAGCCAAAATGGGTGATTGCTTGTATGTTATTGCCGATATTGTTAGGTAAACCTTAGTACTGCAAAGTAATGAAGCTAGATATTGTATAGCTTCATTAATGAAATGCCTGCTTTTGCAGGCTTTTTTATTTATGAGCAGTGATCATTCAAAAGGTATGTCTAATTAGCTTTTATCGAATTGTTGTTTGTAAATTTCGCCTTGCTTTTCACGTACGAAATATAAGCAGACGCTTTAGTTATAACCTGAACTAGTGGAGTAATAACGTCATGAGGTGAAGGAGAAGATCATGAAAAACTATGATAGTGTTCTTTGCAAATAAATATAAAAAGGGCCACAAATGGCCCCAAAACAATGTTGCATAAAGCGCAGGGATTATTTTAAAAATGAGAGTGCTTGGTCTAAATCAGCAATCAAATCATCCACCTCTTCAATACCCGTGGAGTAGCGAACCAAACCTTCTGGGATTCCTGCAGCTGCACGCTCTTCATCGGTACATTCTACGTGACTCGTTACCACTGGAGGTCCAACAACCGTCTCTACACAACCTAAATTAGCCGCCATGTGTGCATACTTAAGTTTTGGTAAGAAAACTTTAATTGCCTCCAAGCCACCTTTTACACTGAAACTTAACATGCCACCAAAGCCGCGCATTTGCTTTTTAGCAACATCGTGATGAACATGGGTTTCAAGCCCTGGGTAGTTAACTACTTCAATCATAGGATGGCGTTGTAACCAAGTGGCAATTTTCATGGCACTTTCGTTTTGGCGTTGAACACGTAAACTCAACGTTTTCATGCCACGTAATAAACTATAAGCATCCATAGGCGCTAATGAAGCACCGTTTATTTCACGATAATGGTAAAGTTTCTTTATCAGTTTTTTATTGCCGCATGCAACACCACCAAGTGCGTCAGCATGACCACCTAAAAACTTAGAAGCGCTATGCAGGACAATATCAACACCATCTTGTAAAGGGTTTTGATTAATAGGTGTAGCAAAAGTATTATCAACCACTACCAATGCCCCGACGGCTTTACCCGCTTTAGTTAAGCGTTCAATATCAACAATTTTAACTGTTGGGTTGGTTGGTGTTTCTAAATAAAGAATTGTACACCCTTTAGCTACTTCTGCTTCTATCTCTTCATGGTTAGTGGTGTCGCATAAGCACACTTCTACTCCCATCGGCGGTAAGAACTCAGTGAATAATTTATTAGTACCGCCATAACTGTCTTTAATTGACACTATGCGGTCGCCTGGGCGTAAAAAAGTACCAAAAATATTACTAATTGCAGCCATGCCAGAGGAGAAACTGGTCGCTGCTTCAGCGCCTTCAAGCTCTTTAACTTTATCTTCGAAAGCACGCACCGTTGGGTTGGTATTACGTGAGTATATGTGACCTTCTTCTTTTTCTAAGGCTACGGCATGCCATGTTTCAATGTCTTTATAGCCAAAAGATACACTGTGAACTACGGGAACTTGTGTTGAACGCTCATAAGCTTCGTGCTCTGTTTCACCACCCCAGATAGCTATAGTTGCTTTGCATGGTTTTGTCATTAGTTTACTCCTCAATGAAACCGCTATGAATTATTCGGTTTGTAAATTATGCTATCTTCTACCTGCATTGGCTTACGGATAGTATGCTTGTATATCACTCTCAATATTGGCATTAGTGTTACTAGGAAATTGTGCACATATACGGACATCAGCTAGTTTTCAAAGCAAACATACTAAGTCTACAAGGAATAAATAATGCTATATTTGATGGAATCTATTCTAACAAAGATAAAAAAACGTCAATAGCTGGTTTCTTTTGTTTTGATGCGCAAAAATATCATTTTTATCTGATTTTTACGCAAATTGTTATTAAGATTTCTAATTACTGTTTTTGATGATATACAGAGGAGGATTAATGAAGTAACCAAGCAACTAGAGAAAGATAGAACTGAGAAGAGACTCAGAAAGTATAGAAGATTCTTTTATTTTTTTAGTAACTATATAGGTGCTGTATTTAAATAGGCCAATTTCTGAATCGAGCATTCTGTCAACGAAAGCTTGGTACTCATCAATATTGGAAACAACAACTTTAAGAAGGTAATCTAATTCACCACCAACAGCCCAGCACTCAAGCACTTCATCCATATCCTGAACAGCATTTTCAAACAAGTTAAAATCACGGGCTTGATGGGAGGCTATTTTAACTTCCATGAAAATAGTTGCATAATTACCCATATTGGCTATAGAAATTTGTGCACCGTAACCAACGATAATGTCTGCTTTCTCTAAACGCTTTATTCGTTCCCAGCAGGGCGTAGGTGATAAAAATATTTGTTCTGAAAGGGCTGTTTTAGTAATTCGTCCATTGCGTTGTAACACGGAAAGAATTTGAATATCTTTACTATCGAGTTTTATCATGAGGCTATTTATAGGTATTTTAGCATTTTATACTCTCTTAATTCCCTCAAAACTGCAACAAAAAAGTAACTGTTTTACTTAGGGTTTTGGTGGTATTACCGAACGTTACTTCCTCCTGACGTTGCAGAACACTAGCCTTACAGTAAATCAGGCTTTGCTAAAACAATAACATCAGCCATTACTATTTTTACTATTTTCCATCCGAATAGTAGGGGGTATCTGTTGAAATGATGTCATATTAAAAACTGCGTTCTGGAAGTATCATGCCCTGCAATAATACCGTGATGGTCAACGGTGCTTAGGCTAACTGAATTGCTTTCATTGTTTGCCAAAAAGTAGAATGATTGCTAGAAAAAACAGCAATGCCCAGTTCGTTTTCAAGTTTCTCTTTTATTTCGGCTACCCTCATCGCGGTACAAGAAATAAAAAGCGCTTCGGCTGATGGATCAATAGCTGTTTTGGCAGCAGCAGTGATAGCTTCTTCTGATAGCCGAGCAACATCTCGATCATCTTTAATATCCATGTAGGTAAGCGAGACAACTTCCAGCCCATTATCATCAAAATACTTGGCTAACCCTTGGCTAACAGACTTGCTGTAAGGCGTGAGTAAACTGATTTTCTTATATCCTTTAGATAACAAACTAGCGACAGAAGCAGAGGCAGTCGTGATAACTTTTGTTTGTGGCTTACTTTGTAATATAGCGTCGTGGATTGCCTGGTCGCCAATTAAAGCAGAAGCAGAAGTACAGCAAAAGACCACTACATCTAAAGAACAAGAAGGCAATATATCATCTGTGACAGTAGTAAGATCATCAAGCATTGATATTAGATTTTGCTGAGTCATGGGATTGACAAAACGAATTCGATTCACATATTGATCAAACGCTAAGTTATTTGCTTTAGACATCATTGAAAAGTCCCGTTCACAAGTTATATCTGTTGAGAGTACTACAACACCTACAGTGGGCTGAGTTGATAAATTTTGACAAGTTAACGTTGGTTGTAAAAAATTGCTTTTGTACATAATGGTAATTACTCAAAAATGATAATGACAATGCCATACAATAAAATGATTATCGTCCTTGTTGTCAATAATTATTTTAATATTATTACTATAAAGTTATTACTTATATTTACTGATTTTCCGGAGCAAAGACTCATTGATTTGGTGAAAAAGCCCGATGATTTCGCATCGAGCATCTCTTAATCGCAGTTTAGCAATGTCTTATTTGACGTGAGTGGAGTCACTAATGTCGTGGGTGCATGGATGCACAGGAACGACCTCACAGGGGCTTTTCTCCAATATAAGTCACAC
>MAAB01029605.1_pt1 | contig 48643 bp, 44 predicted proteins | sample 1115991 | NCBI WGS metagenome assembly MAAB01 (sample SAMN04961124, study PRJNA320927) | seawater metagenome | isolation source: sample BD02T18 sea water enriched with oil for 18 days | place: USA:Gulf of Mexico | collected 2013-07-27 | reverse complement strand
CGTTAAATAACCTTGTTCTTTACCTTTGGTTATCAGGTCTTTAAGTCTAGATTGAGGGGCTGGTTCCATTGACGAGTGTCCACCTGTATATTATAAATATGGGATGTAAAATATGCGCTGAAAACATTAGTAAAAGCTAATAAATGACGCAATAAAGCCGGAAATTATAGCGAATTATTAAATCAGTTACCAGCAAATATCCTGTCTTAATCGCTTGTTAACATTAAACACTAATATAATAGCGTTAATTTCTTTTATACTTGCTAAGTATAGCTAAAACTAAGAGTTAAGCATTTAATATTGCTTGTAACTCTTGCTTTTCCTCAGCAGTCATCTGTCCAGTTCGTGCCTTTTGTAATAATACTTCAGCACGCTGCTCAACAAAGTTATTCAATAGTTTTTCAATACTATCAAGAAACACATCAGTTGCTGCATCAGCTTCAACGTGATGCTGCCAACACATCAACTTTGCTAATTGTGAGCCTTGCTCCGTTCCACGAAAATATTCAAGTAATTGCGGTGACTTTATATCAGGGTTATTCTGACAAACACTCAACACTTGAATTAACAATGGAATTCCAGGTGCAGTTAAAGGCTTTAACACACTAAGTTCACCTAAGCTATTTGCTATATGGGGATGTTCTAACAATAATGCAAGGGCTAATCTCACCGGGGTAACTTTTGTACGCTTTTGTGACACTTTCTTTTCTGGGCTAGCATTTAATTTTCGCAATTCAATCATACGCTTTTCGCTTGTGACACTAAAACGTGATGCCATTTCATCAATCATTGCATTTCTTAATATGCTGTCAGGCATTTTTTGAATATAGGGCTGAAGTTTATCAATCAGTGCAACTTTTTCTTCTGTACTAGTGGCAGGGTTATCTTCTAAGAATTTATCGAAAATAAATTTTGAAAGCGGCATTGCATGATCTAACAGGGTTTCGAAAGCCTGCTGACCTTGCTCTCGAATAAGTGAGTCGGGATCTTCACCATCAGGTATAAATACAAACTTCAATGAAAATCCATCTCGTATAAGTGGTAAGGCATTCTCCATTGCACGCCATGCAGCATCACGTCCTGCCCTATCACCATCATAACAACAAATAACATCAGGCACGGTACGAAATAGGGTTTGGAGCTGTTCAAAAGTTGTCGCAGTTCCTAACGAAGCAACCGCATAATCGACGCCATGTTGAGCTAATGCAACAACATCCATATAACCTTCAACAACTATCAGACGCTTAAGTTTTTTATTAGCCTGTTTAGCTTCATGCAATCCATAAAGCTCTTGTCCTTTATGATAAATACGTGTTTCAGGTGAGTTCAAATATTTGGGTTTTTCATCTCCCAACACTCGCCCTCCAAAACCAATGACTCGGCCACGCTTATCACTGATTGGAAACATGATACGCCCACGAAAACGGTCATAAGGACGTTGTTTATCTCCTGAAATTGCCATGCCAAGATCAATCAATTGCTGATTAGCTTGACCATTACGTGAGAAGGTATTCATCATGCCATCCCATGCATCACTTATATAACCAATGCCGAATCGCTTAACAACCTCACCACTAAGACCTCTACCCTTTAAATATTGAATGGCGGTATCTTTATCACTAGCCACTTTCAATTGTTGCTGAAAAAAACGACTGATCTGCGACATTAACTCGTAATCATCTTGTTTTTGTTGGTAAATTTTCTGCTGTCGACGCTGCTCTGCCGGACTGGCTGTATTTTCTTCTCGGACAACTTCCATACCGCAATGGGATGCAAGCTCTTCCACCGCATCAACAAAGTCTAGACGATCAAACTCCATCAAAAATGAAATAGCATTACCGTGCTCACCACAACCAAAGCAGTGGTAAAATTGTTTATCTTGGCTAACAGTAAAGGAAGGTGATTTTTCATTATGAAATGGGCAGCATGCTTGATGATTTTTACCTGCCTTTTTCAACGGCACTCGGCTATCAACCAACTCAACAATATCAGCTCTGTTAAGTAAGTCATCAATAAATTGTCGAGAAATGCGTCCAGCCATAATGTTTAAGCGTCACCGTCAAAGGAATATCACGTAGGTATTCTACACAATACGAGTAAGAATGTAGTTGGATTTTTTTACTTTCAGTTAAAGAAATCTTAAAAATAAATCATAAAAAAACCGTAACAGCCAAAGCCGTTACGGTTTTATTTAATTCACTAAATATAGTATCAGCAATTAAGCTACAACTATAAACCCTGCAGGCTCGTTCTCACTTGACCGCTTACAGCGCCCATGTCAGCTTTACCTTGCATTAAAGGTTTCAACACCGCCATTACTTTACCCATATCAGCCATAGAAGCTGCTCCAGACTCGGTAATTGCTTTGCTTATTAATTCATTGATTTCTTCTGCACTAAGCGGTTGCGGCATGAAAAATTCTAAAGCAATAACTTCAGCTGCTTCTTTCTCTGCCAATTCTTCACGACCACCTTCGTTGAACATTTTAATTGACTCTTTACGCTGTTTAACCATTTTAGTTAATATAGCGATAATATTGTCATCTGTTGCTTCGGTGTCATGATCAATTTCTGCTTGCTTAACTGCAGAAAGCGCCATGCGAATAACACCTAGACGTAATTTGTCTTTGGCTCGCATAGCAATTTTCATTTCATCTTTGAGTTGTATTAGAAGTGACATCTATATCAATCTCTTAGAGATAATTTTACTAAGATAATTCTTAGTACATGCGAACGCGACGAGCGTTCTCACGAGAAACTTTCTTCGCAGCACGTTTAACAGCAGCTGCTTTCTTACGTTTACGTTCCCAAGTCGGTTTTTCATAGCTTTCGCGACGACGAACTTCTGAAAGGATTCCTGCTTTTTCACATGAACGTTTAAAACGACGTAATGCAACGTCAAATGGTTCGTTTTCTCTAACTTTAATTACTGGCATGTACTTTATTACCTTAGGGTATCTATATAAATTGGTGATTGATTTCGGCTCAACAGCAAAATTTTTGCTATGTTTGGCCCCATCTACACCCGCTCTATCAAAAATGGGTGACGTATTCTACTGCTAAGCGACTACGAATGTAAAGATTAATTTAAGGGTTATCGATCTTTCATGGGTTGGGTTGGGTTACTTCATCTGGGCTTTTATACAAAGGTGTATTGATAACTCTTATCTAATTTCCCGCTAAAATGCTTGCAAAGATCAGATGAGTTAACTCCCTTGATATTTAATCTTATTAAATTTCCCCAAAGAGAGTCGTTTTTTTAAATCCGCTGGTGTCTATCTTATAAACACAGTAAAATTGCCTCAACAATAATTACTGTATTTTGAACCCGTAATTATTCGTTACTTTTCCTACTTTTTTGAGATTATATTTTATGCGTATTTTGGGTATTGAAACTTCATGTGATGAAACAGGTATCGCCATATATGATGACGGTCTAGGTGATAGTCCTGGAGGTATACTTGCCCATCGTTTATATAGTCAAATAGCCGTTCACGCAGATTATGGTGGTGTAGTTCCTGAACTAGCTTCAAGAGATCATGTCCGAAAAACTATCCCTTTAATTAAGGAAGTTTTAGACGATGCCAACCTTACCCCGCAAGATTTAGATGGCGTTGCCTACACAGCGGGTCCAGGTTTAGTTGGTGCGCTATTGGTTGGCTGTTCCATAGGCCGAAGTTTGGCTTATGGTTGGGAATTACCCGCCGTGCCTGTGCACCATATGGAAGGTCACCTTTTAGCTCCTATGCTGGAAGATGAGGTTCCTGAGTTTCCATTTGTTGCTTTATTGGTTTCTGGCGGTCATACCATGCTAGTACGTGTCGATGCGATTGGCGAATACAAACTACTCGGTGAATCGGTTGATGATGCTGCCGGTGAAGCCTTTGACAAAACAGCTAAGTTACTAGGGTTAGACTATCCAGGCGGACCAGCTTTATCAAAAATGGCTGAAAGGGGTGTAGCTGGGCGTTTCAAATTACCTCGCCCTATGACCGATCGTCCGGGATTAGATTTTAGCTTTAGTGGTTTAAAAACTGCAGCAGGCACCTTAGTACGCAAAGAATGTGGGAATTTATCAGATAGCGATCTTAAACAAACCCATGCTGATATTGCTAATGCGTTTCAGCAGGCGGTGGTAGATACCTTAGCAATAAAATGTAAACGAGCCCTGCAACAAGAAAAGTTGAACCGGTTGGTAATTGCTGGTGGTGTAAGTGCAAATACAGCATTACGTGAGAAACTTGGCGTAACCACAAAAAAGTTGGGCGGTAGTGTATTTTACCCTCGTCCAGAGTTTTGCACTGATAACGGCGCTATGATTGCTTATGCAGGTTTGCAGCGTTTAAAAGCAGGAACCGATGCAGATCTAACTTTTAAAGCAAACCCTCGATGGCAATTAGACTCATTACCTTCAGTCAAATAACAAGCAAGTAAAAGGTAGCAAGTACTGCCCTGAGTTTTGCACTACTAACGATACAAGGCGCTATGATTGCTAGGGAACCTAGTTCATCAAAAGACTATCTAGTTTTAGATACTCTACTTTGTTTATAGAGAATTCATTAAATTTTATGGGTGATTTTACTTTCTGTACCCTTGAGCAAGCGCTTAATGTTATCTCGATGTCGAAATATTATTAGAGCGCTGAGCATCAATGTGGGATAAACATATAACGGTTTTAAAAAATAAACATACAGGGGTGCAACGGATACCGTAACTATCGCAGCTAAGCTAGAGTATTTTGTGAGTTTCGCCACACATACCCAAGTCAAAATTAATAACCCTCCCAACGTAAAGCCAATGGGTAATAATGTACCCAGTGCGGTTGCAACCGCTTTTCCACCTTTAAAATTGAAAAAAATAGGGTACATATGCCCTAGACAAGCAGCAACTCCAATAACACCTAGGTAAAGAGAATCGATTTTTAAAAAATACGCTCCCCATACAGGGATAGTACCTTTTAAAATATCAAGAAAAAGAACTATTGCAGCAGTAAACTTATTGCTCATCCGCAGCACATTAGTTGCGCCTGGGTTATTTGAGCCCGTTGTTCTAGGATCTGGTAAACCTGAAAATCGGCATACTAATATAGCACTCGAAATAGAGCCTATTAAATAAGCAGCAATGATCATAGTGAGCGTAAGTAGCAACATCTATATGACGAAATCCATCGTTAAGTACTAAAAGGTTAATATTCTATCTTCATCTCTGCTAGTTTTTCTAGCACTTCGCAGGTAAAATCCTAGCTTATTTTGTAACAATTGCCTAAGTACTGCAATAGTTCTTCTAACAACATAACAGGTAAATCATGGATAAGGTGTACATTAAGGGTTTAAGTATCCAAACCACTATTGGCTTTTTTCAATGGGAAAAAGAGATAAAGCAAACCTTGGTCATTGACTTGGCTATGGGTTGGAATACTGCTAATGCAGCGCTGAATGACGAATTGGCAAAAACATTGGACTATGCCGATATCTCAGTAGCGATAGAACGTTTTGCCAACGACAATCCTGTTGACTTAATTGAAACCCTTGCTGAACGCTTAGCTGGTTATCTAATGACACAGTATCAAATACCTTGGTTAAAACTATTCATTGGTAAACCCGGTGCAGTTCATAATGCCCAAACTGTTGGGGTTGAAATTGAACGCGGTAAGCAAAGTATTGAGAAAAGCTCTTAATGGCTCAAATCTATATTTCATTAGGCAGTAACATTAACCGCGAGCATTATGTTAAACAAGGTTTACTCTCATTGGCTGCTGCATTTGAGCTGCCTTTTGAACAGTTAACATTATCTTCCTTATTTGAAAGCAAGGCCGTTGGTTTTGATGGCGCCGCTTTTTATAATATGGTGGTAGGCATAAAGTGCTCACAAAATGTTGAAGAAGTAGCAAGTATATTACGCGCCATAGAGTTTTCTCACGGTCGTGATCATAACGCTAAGAAGTTTAGCCCGCGCAGCTTAGATCTCGATTTATTATTATTTGATGATTTAGTTATTGATCAACCCGCTCAATTGCCCCGAGATGAAATAACTAAGAACGCATTTGTTTTATGGCCCTTGAGCCAAGTGGCACCTGAACTTATCCATCCCGTGGTAAAACAAAATTATCGAGATTTATGGCAAGACTACAATAAAAGCAGCCAACAACTTAGCATTGTAGCTAATTGCTGGTAATAACAATTATCTTTAAACTTATTTACCCCAAAAAAATAGTAAAGGACAACTAACCTCCCATGAGCGCTTTAGAAATATTTATCCTTGCCTTATTACAAGGCTTAACAGAATTTTTACCCATTTCCAGTTCGGCCCATCTAATTTTACCTTCTCAAATTTTAGGGTGGCAAGATCAAGGTTTAGCCTTTGACGTTGCCGTTCATGTTGGTACATTATTGGCTGTAATGATGTATTTTCGTAAAGAACTTGGTGCTATGGCTGTTGCTTGGTTAGGGACGGTAGGAATTGGACCAGAAAAAGGGTGCGGAGGGTTTGATGCCAAATTATCCTGGTGGATTATACTCGCAACAATTCCTGCTGGCTTATTTGGCTTATTGGGTAAAGACTTTATCGAAGAACACTTACGATCTGCCTTAGTCATCGCCATGACGACCTTATTATTTGGTTTCCTTTTAGGCTTTGCCGACATAAAGGCGGGTAAACGAACTGAACATAAACCTATGGAGAAGTTGGGCCTTAAAGGAGCAATGTTAATTGGTTTAGCACAAGCTGTTGCTCTAATTCCTGGTACTTCTCGTTCGGGTATCACCATGACCATTGGCTTAATGTTAGGTTTAAGCCGTGATAATGCCGCCCGTTTTTCATTCTTACTGTCTATACCGGCTATTGCTATGGCTGGTAGTTATTTAACATTAAAGCTTATTTTATCCACTGAGAGTGTTGATTGGTTTGCTATGGGATTAGGTAGTTTAATAGCTTTTATTAGCGCCTATGCTTGTATCCATTACTTTCTTATTTTACTAGAGAAACTGGGCATGATGCCATTTGTTATCTACCGATTAGCTCTTGGTCTTGGCTTACTTTGGTTTATCTTAGGATAAACCTTAAATTAGCTAAATTCATCGTTGCCTAACACCCATTGTATATTAACAGTATCAACATTTTACCAACACATTTGAGAATAAAAGTATGATTGCCATAACCCTAGATAATTTTCAGCAAGTCGTTGTTGAAGAATCAAAAAACAAGTTAGTCCTCGTTAGTTTTTGGGCTGAGCAAGTACCAGAAAGTGTTGAATTACGAGATAAACTAGCAGCTAAACTATCAAACTTAAGTGAGCACATCACTTTCGCCACTATTGACTGTCAAAGCCAAGGACAAATTGCACAACAGTTTGGAATTCAAGGCTTACCAACCGCAATTTTATTAAAAGATGCCCAGCCCCTCGATGGTATTTCAGGCCCACAAGACGATGCAAGCATAGCTAAGTTTTTAGATAGCCACTTACCCAAACCTGAAGATATATTATTATCTCAGGCAAAAGCTGCACTTAATGATAATCAACTAATTGAAGCTCAAAACATCATCACACAGGCCTATCAAATCGATAATAGTCGTGCTGATATTAAGTTAGTGCTAATTGACATTTACTTGCAAACAGGAAAAACGAGTGAAGCGAAAGCATTATTAGATACCATAATGATGGTTGACCAAGATAGTGATTATCACGCTTTTTTAGCCAAAGTCGAATTAGCAGAGCAAGCTGAAAATTCCCCTGAAATTCAAGCGTTAGAAAATCAATTAAAAGCAACGCCTGATGATATTAATGTTAGCCAGCAACTTGCTACTCAGTATAGCCAAGTTAACCGTCAAGAAGATGCGCTAATTATACTATTCCGTTTAGTACAAGCGGGTGATGAGCATACAAAAGAAAGAAGCAAAGAGTTATTTCTCGATGTATTAAAAGCTTTACCTGATGGTGATCCTCTTGCAGCCAAGTTTCGTAGAAAATTATATACCTTAATGTATTAACTGCTTATTACTGAAGCCTGTGTTTAATAACCTTACGAGCAATAATATTACCACACAGGCCTTTAATCAATTTTAAGAGACTGGTTCATTAATTTGTGGTGGCCATTGACTTGTCCCTGTATGTACCATGTGATTTACCCCTTGCTCAAATATTTTTTCGCCTACATACGCTGAACGTTGAGGCCTACTAATAAGGTAGCCTTGAATATTCTTTACACCTAAAGATTTCAATAGTTCTAATTGCTCTACTTGCTCAATACCTTCAGCTACCACTTTTAATTCCAGTTTTTCCGCCATATCAACAATCGAATGTAATATTTTACTGTATTTACTATTCTGTACTGCTTCTGACACAAAAAGCTTATCTATTTTTAGAACGTCAACTGGTAAGTTAGCCAAGACTGATAATGAGCTAAAGCCTGTACCAAAGTCATCAATGGCAATCATTACACCTTGAGCTTGTAGTTTTTTAAGTTCATCAAACAATTCATCAGGCGCACTAATAAAACAACTTTCTGTTATCTCTAACATTAAAGCACATACCGGTAGGCCCGTCTTAGAGAGGGTGCCCATCACCCAATCATACAGAGGTTTATGCTTTACCTGAATGGCAGAAACATTTACCGAAATACGTGCCTTTTTCATGCCCGCGCTATACCAAGCCGCCATTTGGCGACATGCTTCCTCTAAAATCCAGTCCCCTAATTCAAGAATTAGAGTAGAGTCCTCTGCAATAGGTATAAACTCATCTGGGGTAATAGTTCCTTCAACAGGGTGCTGCCAGCGCACTAGAGCTTCAAAGTAGCTTATCCCACAATCATCAATATTGATAATAGGCTGAAAGGTTAAGAAGAAATTAGATGAGTCAATCGCGATACGCATTTCATCAAGCAAATAGTGGTAACGACGCATATTTGCCCCCATTTCAGGGGAGTAAATACGATAGACTCCACGACCATCTGTTTTGGCTCGATACATAGCAACATCAGCCATTTGTATTAAAGCATAGGGTTTATCAGCACTATCAGGATATATAGCAATACCAATACTCGCACTTATTTTGATGGTTTTGTTACCTAAAATAAAATCTCTTTCTAATTCTTGTAGTACATCAATGGCCACATTAATGGCATGTTCTGGGCTTTCTAGTTGCTGAATAAATAATGTAAATTCATCACCTCCTAAACGTGATAAATTATATTCAAGCGCACTGTCATCTTCCTTAAAGTTAAGCTTTTTTCGACGTACAATTGACTGTAATCGTTCAGCTACCTGAATCAGTACCTCATCACCAAACGAATGCCCATATGAATCATTAACCGACTTAAAACCATCAAGATCAATAAACAGCAAAGCGGCTTTAACTTCTGTGTCAGCTAGAATAGTAAGTTGTTCATTGATATGTTCTAAAAAATGGTAGCGATCAACCAACTTAGTTAGTTTGTCACTGAAATGATGTTCCTCTGCTTTTAACTTATATTCGTCACTGATCTGCTGAAGGTAGTCTAAGGAGTGGTTTAAAGCATTCAAATTTCCTGCACTTTTTTTTGTACTGTGATTTAGCTGATAAGTGTTAATAATATTATCAACTTTATGGCAAAGCGGCTCTACCTCCAAGCCCACTTTTTTGCTGTAATAAAATGCATTAAGCACAACAGAAGTCAACGCCATAATAAATAATGCAATAAAAGGAAGTGTTATATCAATTAACGAAGCAATTAATAGCTTTTCAAAAGAGAGCAGGCTCACTTGAGCGTTTCGTTGCTCCAATGTAATAAAAATTTTGCCTTGATATAAAAAACTCTTTGGCTTTAACAGTACGGTTGTAATTAATTTTTCATAATTATTTAACGCAGTCAGATCTTTTTTATCGACACTAACAGCCTCATCAAGCTGTACTAGTGCTGTATTATTCTTTGTCATAGATGCAAGCAACAAAACATAAGTTAAGAGTACAAACACTGCTATAAATAGCGCATTTAGCTTCCAGGTCTTAGTGTTTGCCAGCCTCATAACAATAATATCCCCATAAGATAAATAATATCTGATTTAATTATGACCATTAAACTACAATAAACGTAGAAACTAAATGCTTTTTAACTTTATAATTATTAAGGTAAATGCTCGCTTGCTAGGTAATCATGTGACTGCATTTCTTGTAAACGACTTAAGCAACGTTTAAATTCAAACGCTAAACGGCCGCCACTATATAAATCATCTAATGGCAGCTCAGCTGACATAATCAACTTCACATTTCGTTCATAAAATTCATCAACTAAGGCAATAAATCGGCGCGTGGTATCATCACTATCAGGTCCCATCTCTTTTACATTAGCCATTAAAACCGTGTGATAAAGTTGACTAATCTCCATGTAGTCTCCTTGACTTCGGGCACTTTCACACAGCACTGAGAAGTCAAAATACACCACGCCATCACTGACTAAAACGGTTTCTAGTGGGCGATTATGAATATCAATAGATTGCCCAGCTTTGCCTTCGTCAGTTGAGAGTTGTTTGAAGTAATGCACTAAATTTTCATCTGCTTGTGCATCAAGGGGATAATGAAAAATCTCTGCCTGCTCTAAGGTTCTTAAACGATAATCAACGCCACTATCAACATTAACAATAATAGTATGCTTGTTGATAAGTTTTATTGCCGGTAAAAAACGCTCTCGTTGTAAACCATTGCGATACAATTCATCAGGTATAATATTAGATGTCGCGACTAAGGTGACATTATGGGCAAATAGCTCTTCAAATAACGTGCCTAAAATCATAGCGTCAGTAATGTCAGAAACAAAGAATTCATCAAAACAAATAATTTGTGTTTCATCGGCAAATTTCTTCGCAATAATTTTCAGTGGATCCGACTGGCCTGATAAGCCTTTAAGTTCCTGATGAACTCTGTGCATAAAACGATGAAAATGCACGCGCATTTTATTGTTAAAGGGTAAGCTATCAAAAAAAGTATCGACTAAATAAGTCTTCCCTCGTCCTACCCCTCCCCAAAAATACAAACCTTTGACAGGCTCTACTTCTTGTTTCTTATAAACTTTTTTCCAACGATTAAGTACTTTTTTAAAACCAGAGACAGCTAAGGGTTTACTTTGTAAGTCGTCGTATAACCTTTGCAGCTGGATGACCGCATTTTCTTGTGCTGCGTCAAAGAGAAAATCATCTCTGGTTAAATCTTGCTTATACTTATCAATAGGAGATAGCTTTATCATTGAGAGCCTATGTTATTTGAATCAATTATTAATATGGGTAAATACACTTGAAAAATAAATTATTACTCAGATATTTTTACTAAGTAAATTGTTTAGATGGTAGTATAATCTAACTAAGTGGCATATTAATAGCCGTCACCATTCAAAGTGCATGGTTTCAATGGAAAATAAAATCGTTTTTAGCGAGTAAATAATTTAAAAATAGTTATTCTATGCTTTTATTATTTAACCAAATATAAAGTGATTTTACCCCAGCGAAAAAGCGCTTGATTAGTCATGGTTTTAAAGCAATCGAATTAATTTCTATTTACAATGTAAGGTACACCCTATGAATGTAGTAATAGCTCTAGTCATTTTTATCATCGGCGGCATTAGTGGTTTTTTCGCAAATCGTCTTCTTTCTAGTACAAGCCAAGAACAGCGTAAGTTAGCTGACCAAGTCAGTAAAAGTGAAGCCGCTTTAGATCAATACAAGCTAGATGTTGCCGAACATTTAGACAGTTCAGCCAAATTACTTGACCAAATGAATAATACTTGTCAAACGGCCATGAAGCAGATGCAAGAAAGCACTCAGCTATTGCAAAAAGCCACTACAGTAGAAACTGATGGCATGCCATTTTTCTCGGCTGAAACTCAGCAGCAGCTAGCACAAACAGCAACATTACGTCACCAAAAGCGTGATAATGATACTGCTGAAGCTATTACAGAAGCACCTCTTGATTATTCTGGTAACCCAAGTGGCTTATTTGCCGACCAGAAACAAAAAGTTACAACTGCGGTGTAAATTGATACATGAATAACTGAACTAAAGCTTTTTAGTTCAGTCTATTTAGGAGTATTTAATAAAGTTAACTGAACCGCAGTTAACTTTTTTTATTGGGTTAACAATAAATATCGGAGAGCTCTTGAATATGAAAAACTCATCTAAATTATCTAAATTATCTATCGTCATCAGTGCTGCATTATTCTCATCAACCCTAGCACTATCTAGCGCTCCTGCATTAGCTAATTTGCCTGCACAAGTCGATGGCCATGTAATGCCTAGTCTTGCTCCTATGCTCGAACATGCGACACCTGCAGTAGTCAGTATATCCGTAATAGGCACGCAGAAAGTACCACAACAAAATGTACCTGACGCTTTTAAGTTTTTCTTTGGTAATAAAGGTAAAAATCAAGGACAACCTCAACAACGACCATTTCGCGGGTTAGGCTCAGGTGTCATTATCGATAGCGATGAAGGCTATGTTGTTACCAATAACCATGTCATAGAAAACGCTGACAAAATAATGATCACTTTAAAAGATGGTCGCCAGTTAGAAGCGAAAAAATTAGGTAGTGATGCGAAAAGTGATATTGCCTTATTACAAATTGATTCTGATAACTTAAGTGAAATAAAATTAGCCGATTCAGACAATTTGCGTGTTGGAGATTTCACCGTCGCTATTGGTAGTCCATTTGGTTTAGGGCAAACCGTCACTTCTGGCATTGTTAGCGCCCTTGGCCGCAGTAATCTAAATATTGAACATTATGAAGACTTTATTCAAACTGACGCCGCGATAAATAGTGGTAACTCTGGTGGTGCTTTAGTTAACTTACGTGGTGAACTAATTGGGATAAATACCGCAATATTAGGCCCTAGTGGCGGTAATGTCGGTATTGGTTTTGCTATCCCGAGTAATATGATGCATAACCTGGTTACACAAATTATCGAATTTGGTGAAGTACATCGCGGTATTCTAGGTGTATCTGGGCGTAGTGTTAATAGCGAGATTGCCAAAGCAATGGAGTTAGAAACTAACCAAGGTGGTTTTATTGAACAAGTGATGCCAGACTCAGCTGCTGACGAAGCAGGCATTAAAGCAGGTGATGTAATTATTGCGGTAAACGGTAAAGCAATTAAGAGTTTCTTTGAATTACGCGCTAAAATCGGCTCAATTGGAGCAAATAAAAAGGTTAAGTTAACCGTCATCAGAGATGGCGATGATAAAGTTTTTACCGTTAAGTTAAAGCAAGATCAAAGTGCTGACATTGCTGCTGCGAGTATTCATGCTATGTTAGATGGAACTCAGTTAGAGAATGACACAAAAAAACAAGCAATTATTATAGAGAAAGTTGCCGAAGGATCTCCTGCTCAAATGGCTGGATTTCGAGCTGGTGATATAATCACTGGTGTTAACCGAAGCCGTATCAAAGATATTGCTCAATTACGTGATTATCTCAAAGGTAAAAGCGGTGTATTAGCACTAAACATTATTCGAGATAACCATGCTCAGTACATAATGATCCGTTAATACATCTTTCGTCATCACTAACCCTCTTTCTTAAGCTGGTCATGTTGAACTAAGCTATGCAATAGCTTGTAAGATTATGATCAGCTTTTTTATGTTACACTGAAAATATTGGTACAACATAAAATAAGACAGCCTTTGAAACTCTTCTCTTCTATCAAATATACGATTACAGCAATAAGTTACGGCGTACTAATCGCGGTCGTATTATTGCTCCTTATACCAGGGTTAGTGCCTGGTTTAAATGACACCAATTTAGCAACAAGTCTTTTTAAAGGTAGCCAAGCACAGCAAGCACCACTTTCGTTTGCCAAAGCTGTGAGTATCGCCAGCCCAGCTGTCGTTAATATTTATTCTCAACAAATTGAAGTAAATCCACAGTATGGTAGAAAACCACGTCAGAGTACTCGATTAGGCTCAGGGGTTATTATGGACACCCATGGCTATATATTGACTAACTTACACGTAATTCGCCAAGCAGACCTTATTCAGGTCTTACTACAGGATGGTCAGATATATCCAGCTGAGCTTATTGGATTCGACCATTATACTGATTTGGCAGTTCTAAAAGTGAATGCTAACAACCTGCCAGTCATACCGCAAAAAGAACAACAGACTTCGCTAGTTGGCGATATAGTGCTTGCTATCGGTAATCCTCTCAACTTAGGTCAAACAGTTACTCAAGGTATAATCAGTGCAACGGGCCGTAATGGTTTGAGTAACACTAGTTACCTAGAGTTTTTACAAATGGATGCAGCCATTAATGAAGGTAATTCAGGCGGAGCACTTATTAACAGTAATGGTATTTTAGTCGGTATTAATTCAAGAAAATTTACTCAATCAAATCCACAATTATCAATTCAAGGGATTTTCTTTGCTGTCCCCTATCAATTGGCTTACAAAGTAATGAGGCAAATTATTGAAAATGGCAAAGTTGTTCGTGGCTGGTTAGGTATTGCCACCAACCGCTATCACAAAGAGTTAAAAGGCTTTGTTATTGATGAAGTCATGGAGAATAGTCCCGCAAAAGCAGCAGGCATTAAGATAGGTGACATAGTTTATCAAATCAATAACGAGTCCATCAATAGCGTAACGGATGCTTTAGATATTATTGCAGAAACCCAACCGAATACAGAGTTAAGCTTCAAAATTTACCGACAAGGCAAAACCATAGAGACAAAAGTTAAGATAATTGAATTTATCAATTAACTTAACTTAGCATTTAGATAGTTCATTTCTTTATAATCATTATTTATAAAAAAGGCAGCGGGTATCAACCGGCTGCCTTTTTTATTCATTAACATTGACTAACTAACTTTAATTGATAGTACGACAAGCTATTACTGGATATCGTGCCTATGAATCTAATTCTAGTAAGTACTTAACTAAGTTTTGGTAGTCTTGTTCAAAATTGTTACGATCTAACTTTGCCGGATCAATTTTATATTTACCATTTACAATAATGGTTGGCACACCGGTTAATGCTCTTTTAGCCGTCATATTCTCTTGATATTTCTTCATTGATTTCGCTTGAGAGTTAACGCTAAAGCTTTTCATCAACTTATCAAATTTATCACCATCAGCACCATTTAATACAAAGATATTGCGTAAATCTTTTTCTGTGGTAATTACAGCACGCTGTACATGAATATAGTTAAATAGCGCACCAATTAACTTATCTGAGTCGCCGAGTTGTTCTGCTACAACAGTTGCTTTAGTGATCATTTGTTGAATTTTAGGGCTCGCTGCGCGAAGAAAGTCAACATGGTTTCGTTCAAAAGAAGCGTCCTTAGGTAAACTCTTTTTAAGGTTATGCATAATAGGCTCAAATTTAAAACAATGGCCACAATATATTGAGAAATACTCTCTCACTTCTTTTTTCTTAGTTACTGTCTCATTCACTTTAGTATATTGCTCGCCCTCAGTGTATTGTGCAGCAGTGGCGCTTAACGATAAAGCCAACAACGGCAGTAACAAAAGAGATTTTAGTAATTTATTCATTTTTATTTCCTAAAGTAAAATTGCCCAATTACAGTAATCAACGTAAGTCACTTATAGTACTTACTTATTATTAGTGATTAAGGCTAAAAATTATTCAAACTTAACGCTGGTTGCTGCAATGCTGACATTTGCTCTTTAAGCATTAGTATTTGCTGTTCCCAGTATTTCTCAGTATTAAACCAAGGAAAATTTTGTGGGAACGCGGGATCATGCCAACGTTTACATAACCACGCCATATAATTAACAACACGCATCGTCCTTAATGATTCTATCAAGAGAAGCTGATCATTTTCAAACGTAAAGAACTCTTCATACCCCATTAATAGTGTATCAAGTTGTAACAATTGCTGTTGCCTATCTCCCGATAACATCATCCAAAGGTCTTGAATCGCAGGCCCTGTTCGACAATCATCTAAATCAACAAAATGTGGTCCTTCGTCGCGCCACAATATATTACCGGCATGACAATCACCATGTAAACGAATCTGTTGCATATGCTGAGCTGGTAGATACTGCTCAGTGGCTACTGTAATGACTTGATCCAAAATAGTATAAAAAGGTGTTATTAAACTTTTGGGAACATAATTTGAAGCAAGAATACTCTCACGTGCTTGTAAAAGTAACTCATCACTATTAAAACTTGGCCTATGGTGAAATTCATTTTGAGATGAGACTGAATGTATGCGCGCAATAAAGCGACCCATCCATTCTAACTGGTCCAGATTATCAACCTCAAAAATTCGTCCTCCTCGACAGGGAAAGACTGCAAAGTGATAACCTTGATGTTCAAATAAACTTTGTCCGTTTATTTTAAGTGGCGCAACAATAGGTAACTCTTGTTCTGCCAACTCAAAAGAAAAATCATGCTCTTCATTTATTTGCGCAAGTTGCCAACGTTCTGGTCGATAAAACTTGGTCACATATTTGACCAAGTTATCATCATGAAATTGATAAACACGGTTCTCATAGCTATTAAGGGCCAATAAGCCACTATCAACAGTGAAGCCGACGCTCTCTAAGCCATCAATAATTAAATCGGGCGACAAGGCGCTAAAATCAAATGATGCCATTAGCGTTTATTAAAAAATCGGCTTTCTTGCTCGATTTTCGCATCACCTTCAGGTGATATTTGCTCAACAACAAAAGATATATCATTCATATATCCTTTTAACTCATAAGGATCAACGGAAACACTGATAGGCAGTGTAAAAACGGTTGCAGCCTTAACGGTTACTTCTTGCTTACCATGCCATTTGGTATTCTCAATACCTTTTACCGACAATTTATAAGTATTATCTGTTTGTGACATATTGAGTATTTTTAATGTATACACATTTTCAATATCGCCATTAAAGTTTTCTCTCGCTAATTCAGTACGATCACGAATAATATCTAACGATAATGGCACACGATTAACAATTTCAAGTATTAACATGGTCGTCATTATGACAAGTAAGACCGCATACCCGATAAGCTTAGAGCGTACTAAATGCACTTTTTTACCTTGCAATTCATGCTCTGTGGTATAACGAATAAGACCTTGTGGATAATTCATTTTAGTCATAACCCCTGAACACGCATCAACACACGAACCACAGTTGATACACTCATACTGCAAACCGTTTCGGATATCTATACCTGTAGGGCAAACCTCAACACATAAATTACAATCAATACAATCACCAAGTCCCATCGCTTTATGGTCTTGTTTACGACCACGGGCCCCGCGCCCTTCTCCACGCTCGGTATCATAAGCAACAGTTAGCGTATCTTTGTCAAACATAGCAGACTGAAAGCGTGCATACGGGCACATGTGCAAACAAACAGTCTCTCGCATCCAGCCAGCGTTACCATAGGTGGCAAACGTAAAGAAAGCTAGAATACCTGCCATCATCACACTCGTATCTAGCGTGAATACGTCGATAAATAATTCTTGCATCGGTGAAAAATAACCCGCAAATGTCATCGCAGTGAATAACGAAAATAATAACCAGGCACTATGTTTCAGCGTTTTCCTAATGACCTTATTACTCGTCATCTTTTGTCTATCTAACTTTCTGCGTTGGTTCGCTGTACCTTCAATCTTTTCTTCAAACCAAATAAAAATAAAAGTCCAAACGGTTTGCGGACACATGTAGCCACACCATACCCGTCCTAAGAAAGTAGTAACAAAAAAGAGCAGAAATGCACCTAAAATAAAGAACCATGCTAGTAAGGTTAAATCTTGTGGCCAGAGGGTTAGACTCCAGATAGTAAAGCGCTGTTCGCTGATGTCGAATAATACGGCTTGATGACCGTTAAACTGAAGCCATGGAAGTATCAAAAAAAACGCGAAGTAAACGAGGTTCATACGTTGTCTTAACTTTTGGAAAAAACCCGATACTTTACGCACATATATTTGGTCACCGGGCTTATAACGTTCTTTACCAGTATTTTTACTACCATGAATTTTAACATTTTTTATGGGAATATGCTGCTCTACCACAGGCTTATTGGTCTTAGACGTAGAGGATGATTGGTCGTTTGCTCTCACGATATATCCTTGTTAAGCGAAAATGATGACTAAAAAAATAATGACTAACGAGCTACTAGCTAGTAACAAAAAGATAAATGATTTTATTAACAAAAGCCGACAATAGCTAATAAATTATACCTTAAACCGACTATTTAATATAAAATCCTCTCTTCACATTTTATTATATGGCATCTTATGAAGCATTTATTGATCTTAATCGTGGCCGCATCACTCTATTTACATTTTTACCCAAATGAAAAAGTAACTGAGTTTTATGAGCAGCAGAAGCGGACTTTTCTTGATAACTTCGGCGATATTAATGATACCAAAGCACGTTTGAAAGCCGATAAAATTTACCTAGATTTAGAGAAAGATTTAGAAGGTTTTTCAGAAAAAGAAATTGAACGTTTGAAAGAAATGACTTCATCAAGGAAGAATGTAAAGGAGTTTTACGAAACCATTTGTCAAACGGAAACACGAGATATTGACTTTCATATCACCAATCAAAAGAAAGTATGCTCCACAATAAATCGCTACACCAATATGCTTTAAATCTTAGATTTAAAGCATATTGCCTGGTCTAATATAGAAAAGTTATATTAACTAGCAGATAACCTAATGAGTAAGTTAGCAAAATTATCACTCGCTTGCTCCTGACCAGCATGTTGTTGGGCTTTTATATGCCAAACACCATTCACCATCACATCTGATACCGGGTTTTGCTGACTGGCAAAAATCATACTATCAAGTAAATGTTGATTAGCATTAGCAAATAACTTGGTGCTATCCATGTCCAGCACTAATAAATCAGCCTGTTTGCCAATGGCTAAGCAACCCGTATCACTATTAGTACTCTGCGCTCCCCCTACTGCCGCTCGTTGCCACAAGTTCTGTCCAACAGAGGCTTCTTCTTCTGAGGCTAAAATAGCGCGTTGTTGTTTAATTAGGCGCTGTGCATATTCAAGCCAACGTAACTCTTCAATCGGATTTACCGAAATATGGCTATCAGAGCCGATGGCAATAGTCCCTTTTTCTGCTAAAAACTCTGTAGTTGGAAAGATACCATCACCTAAGTTAGCTTCTGTTGTAGGGCAAATTCCAGCAATGGCCTCTTTAGCGATAATACCTTTTCGTTCGGACTCATCAATATGCGTTGCATGAATTAAACACCAATACTTATCGAGTTCTACATTATCAAGTAGCCATTGCACAGGTCTTTTTCCAGAATGAGCTAAACAATCATCAACTTCTTTTTGTTGTTCGCTAATATGAATATGAATTGGCGCTTGGTTATCTAAATTACGAACATGTTCTACTGCACTAAGCAATGATGCTTTATCTACGGCACGTAAGGAGTGCGGCGCAATCCCCACATTCGTATTGGTATATTGTTCACTTAAGGTAAAACACTCACTAACTAATTGATTAAACTGTTTAGTTGAATTAATAAATCGCTTTTGTCCTTCAGTTGGTGCTTTCTCACCAAAACCACTGTGTTGATAAAGTACCGGCAAGAGGGTTAACCCGATACCTGACTCTTTTGCTGCATCGAAGATTGCTTGTGCCATGGTTGCTAAACTAGCTGATTTATCTGCTTTCACCCTTGATTCGTAAGTACTACCGTCAAGGTCATGATGTAAATAATGAAACTCTGCAACCCGGGTATAGCCCATTTTTAGCATTTCAATGTATAACTGCTTGGCAATATTTTTAGCATCAACATCGGTTAACTGAGCCAAGAACTGATACATTATTTTTCGCCACGTCCAAAAGCTGTCTTGTCCTTCACTTCCTTGCTCACTGAAACCAGCAAAAGCACGCTGAAAAGCATGCGAGTGACAATTGACCATACCAGGGATCACTGCACCTTTGGCGACTTCTGCACCTTCAATCATGCCAGCATCTATTGCCGTAATAAGTCCCTGCTCTATGGTGATAGTTTGTTTACTTGCCCAACCATCGTTTAATAAAATATTTTCTGCGTATAATTTCATATTTTTCTACTAGTTTATGCTACTGAATTTGCTATTTTTATCTAGCTGAGTAAATTATCTAAAAAGACATTCGATCTCGCTATATCAATTACTTATCCTGACTGAAGTCTGCTAAACACTGCACAAATGCAAGTAATTTCGTTTTCACTTGCTCTGCCTTTAGTTCATTATATTGTTCATTTGATTCATCCATATAGGTTCGCTGCGATAGCTCTAATTGAATGGCGTGAATATTATTTTCTGGACAACCATAACCACGGGTAATATATCCACCTTTAAAGCGACCATTTACTACAGCTGAATAGGGAGATAGATCAAGTTGCTCAACTTTATCAATCAACGCCGAGCTGCAGCTTGCCCCATCGACATTACCAAAGTTAAAGTCAGGTAGTTGACCTTCAAAGAACCGAGGGACATGAGACAAAATTGAGTGAGCATCAAGCAAAACTACTTTGCCATACTTTGCTTTCATATCGCCTAACGTATTTTGCAATGCTTGGTGATATGGTTGCCAATAACATTCAATTCTTCGTTTAATTTCAGCCTCATCAGGTTCTTTACCCTTAATATATAAAGGTGATAGATCAAAGGCCGTTGTCGGGCAAAGCTCTGTGCTATTTGCCCCTGGGTACAAATTTACGCCATCAATATTTCTATTTAAATCGATCACATAGCGGCTGTATTTAGGTTTAATAATTGAAATACCTAGGTCTTGAGCAAAATCGTAGAGCTTGTCCATATACCAATCAGTGTCTGGAACCTTATGCCCGATGCTTGTCATTTTACTGGCTATGTTGTCGGGAATTAATTGCCCGTTATGTGGCATGCTAATCAACATAGCAATATTACCCGTGATCAAGTCATAACTTGTATTCATACTATCCCCTATAATTGGTCATCACCCAAATTGTATATACAACTTATCAACCCTAATTTATCACGCGTTAGTTACTCTGGGCAAGAGCAGATAGAATTCTTTTCTTTTACTCGTTATACGTAGTGAATTTTGATATGTTTGCTATTACACTATTTAATAGGTATTTCCTATTGCATTAATAGATTTAATAGATTTTACTTAAAATAGTTGAGCTATCATAATAGCTGCATCTTAACGAATTGAACCAAGCAATGGCTTGGTAAAAATGACAACTAAACCTAAAGGATTTCAATATGTTTACTGATATTACCGGTCAAAAAGTTCCTTCAGTTACTTTCCCAATAATAGCTGATGATACATGGATTTCACGCAATTCTGAGGAAATTTTTGCCAATAAAACTGTCGTAGTTTTTTCATTACCGGGGGCATTTACACCGACATGTTCATCATCTCACCTACCACGATACAATGAGTTAGCGGCTAAATTTACAGCCAATGGTGTTGATGAAATTGTCTGTATCTCTGTAAACGATACCTTTGTAATGAATGCTTGGGCAAAAGATCAAGATGCTGAGAACATTAGCTTCATTCCCGATGGTAATGGTGAATTTACTCAAGGCATGGGTTTATTAGTTGATAAAGCAGAGATTGGGTTTGGTAAACGCAGCTGGCGTTATGCGATGTTAGTTAAAAATGGCGTAATTGAAAAAATGTTTATTGAGCCAGACTTACCAGGTGACCCTTTTGAAGTATCAGATGCAGATACTATGCTTAACTTTATTAACCCTGAAGCAATTCAAAGTACTGAAGTAGCCATTTTTACCAAACACGGTTGTTCACATTGTACCAAAGCTAAAGCTCTGTTAGCTGAGCAAGGTTTACAGTATGAAGAATTAGTACTCGGTGAGGATACAAGTATTACGGCAATGAGAGCTATTTCACATGCCGATACTACACCACAGGTATTTATCGATGGTAAGCATATTGGCGGTAATGATGAATTAACAAAATATTTTAGCTAGTCGCTTTTTACTTACTAGCTGTTAAATACTAAGCTCCCCAATAAAAACACAATAATGATATACTATCGTTATTGTGTTTTTTGTTTATACGCTGCGACTCATTCTGAGTAACTAGCCGTAGCGTGACTTATTGGAATAAATAATGGATAACCAGCCTTACAACCCGCTTCATGGTATAACGTTAAAAACTATAGTCACTGATTTAGAAGCCCACTTTGGCTTCGAGACGTTAGGTCAACACATTAAAATTAAGTGTTTTACTGATAACCCGAGTATTCAGTCGAGTTTGAAATTTTTACGAAAAACACCTTGGGCTAGAGAGAAAGTTGAGCAACTTTACATTAAGAATAAAAATAAAATACAAAACTAATCGAAACAGAGTCGTTTTGATTTCTATATGATTTTACAACAATCCTTTGTACCTCAAATAAAATAGAACGGAGAAAGAGCTGTGGCTAGGTGATTACACTATAGTAAACTGATTTATTGCGCTGCTTGATTGCAATTTATTCTGCGATAAATTAAATCCAGATCAACACACAGGCTCAACAAATGATTGCTTAGACTAAAAAATTTTCTCAGCTAACTATTTATTCTATGATATATAGTCAGACATGGTATCAAATCACTAGCAATATTTAGCAAAATATCTAATGATGTCTTCAATATCCATTAAAAATAAATAACTTATGTCTTTAGCAACACATTATATTTTAACTTGGCAATGCCCTGACAATAGTGGTGTACTGGCCCAAGTATCACAAAGCCTTTATTCTCACGGTGCATTTATTACCGAAACCTCTCAATATAGTGACCCTTACAGTGAAACTTTCTTCTCACGCATTGCCTTTGACGATCGTAATTTAACAGTTTCCAGTAGTGAGTTTGTCAAAGCATTAGATGAATTAGCCAAGCCACTTGCTATGCAATATCAATTACGTAAACGAGCAGATGTGCCCAACGTACTTATTGCTGTGTCAAAAGACGATCACTGTTTAGTTTCATTATTAACTAAGTGGCGTGCTGGTGCCTTACCTATCAATATAGTTGGTGTTATTTCTAACCATCAAGATTGCCAAAAGCTCAGTGAATGGCATAATGTGCCATTTTATCATTTACCTATCACAGCTGAGACCAAGCACGAACAAGAAGCTCAGATTACTGGCTTAATGAAAGAGCTTAACATCGACTTATTAGTGTTAGCCCGTTATATGCAAATCCTTTCAGATGATTTGTGTCAACAATTACAAGGCAAAGCTATTAATATCCATCACTCATTTTTACCTAGCTTTAAAGGCGCTCGCCCTTATCACCAAGCCCATGCACGTGGCGTTAAAGTGATTGGGGCAACAGCCCACTATGTAACTGCAAACCTTGATGAAGGGCCAATTATTGCTCAGGAAGTTAAGCCTATTAATCATACTTTTACCATAGAACAAATGGTTCATATGGGTCATGATTTAGAAGCGACTGCATTAAGCCATGCAGTAAGAATTCATGCTGAGCAGCGTGTTTGTGTAAATGGTGATAAAACGGTTATTCTGGCATAGTGTTAACTGAGTCCGCATTGATTTGAATATTTACACAATATTCGAGAGAATTTCTGTAAGTAATTTTGTACAGCCGTCAACTCCCCCTGACGGCTAGTGTTTTACTAAATAGAGATAAAATTGGCCTAAGAGTCCGCTTTGTGATTAAAATTAGCTCATAACCTATTTTAATAAAAAGTCCTGCTCATGATTAATATAGAAAAAATTCATCACGTTGCTTATCGATGTAAAGACGCCAAGGAAACAACCAACTGGTATAAAGACAAGCTCAACATGGATTTAGTGCTCGCCATTGCTGAAAATGAAGTGCCTTCAACAAAAGCGCCAGATCCATATATGCATATTTTCCTCGATGCAGGTAATGAAAATGTATTAGCATTTTTTGAGTTACCTAACTCACCAACTATGGACAGAGATCAAAATACTCCTGATTGGGTGCAACACATTGCGCTTCGGGTGGCGAGTTATGATGCTTTAGTATCAGCTAAAGAAGAGCTTGAAAGTAAGGGTATAGAAATATTAGGCCCAGTAAATCATGGCGTATTTAAATCCATCTATTTCTTTGACCCAAATGGTCACCGTTTAGAGCTTGCTGCCGATACGGGTACTGAAGAGCAATATAAAGAGCTTAATAAGGTTGCGCACGAAATGATTGAAGAATGGTCTGTAACTAAACGTGCACCGCGCCATGCTGCTTGGTTACACGAGAAAGATTAATTCACTTTCCTATATTTCCTATATAAAGCTAAAAGCACCCTAGTTAATTACTTCGGTGCTTTTTCTTTAAGTGGAAAAAGTTAGTGATACACGCTAACTCCCTAAATTACATTTCAAATCCTTGTTATCATTACTTAGCAGTAATGACTATGTCATCAAGCGCAAGCATAGTTTCTGCCCATGCCCGTATATTTAAAGCGCAATCAGAATTCCCCCATAAAAGCACTCTGCTCGCTATGATAAAATAGTAAATAATAGCGATGATAGAAATACTATCACCAGTAGCTCTTGAGAAATTTGCAAATTTATAGATAAATGAGTAATAAAAAATAATTATGGAGAAAGCCATGTGGAACCAGACTGAAATAACATTGAAGGCAAGAAAGCGCGGCTTTCATTTAATTACTGAAGAAATTTTAAAACAACTACCAGAGCTGAATAAGGTTAATTGTGGCATTCTTCACCTTTTTATAAAGCACAGCTCTGCTTCTATTAGCCTTAATGAAAATGCCGATCCAACGGTTCGCTCAGATATGGAAGCACATTTTAATCATTTTGTGCCTGAAAGAGCGCCTTACTATCAGCATACTTACGAAGGTGATGATGATATGCCTGCACATATAAAAGCCAGCTTATTAGGTAATAGCTTAAGTCTACCTATCAGTCATGGGCAATTAAACATAGGTATTTGGCAGGGGATCTACTTAGGTGAGCATAGAAATCATGCCAGTAACCGAACGATTGTTGCAACTATCAATGGTGTGTAAATAGCTAAGAGATTACACGCGAGATCCCCGACTAAAATACCACGGGGATGACGACTTAAATAATAAGGATTAATAGTCTACTTATCGATAATAGCATTTAACCATTATTTTAGTCTTCTTCTAGAACATGCGGCCCAGCGTAGTTATCAAAACGAGAGAACTGCCCTTGGAAGGTTAATGGCACACGACCAATAGGCCCGTTACGTTGCTTACCAATAATGATTTCTGCCATGCCTTTAAACTCACTATCATCGTGATAAACCTCATCACGATAAATAAACATGATTAAATCGGCATCCTGCTCTATCGAACCTGATTCACGTAAATCGGAGTTAATTGGACGTTTATCACTACGTTGCTCCAACCCACGGTTTAACTGTGAGAGTGCCACAACCGGAACTTGCAGTTCTTTCGCTAACGCTTTTAGTGAACGTGATATTTCAGCTATTTCTAATGTACGGTTATCAGAGAATTGTGGTGCACGCATTAACTGCAAGTAATCAATCATGATCAAGCTGATACCGCCATGATCTCTATGTATTCTTCGCGCTCTTGAACGAACTTCCGTTGGTGTTAAGCCCGCAGCATCATCAATGAACATTTTACCTTTTTCCATGAGTAATCCCATGGTTGAAGATAATCGAGCCCAGTCTTCATCTTCTAACTGACCAGTACGAATTTTAGTTTGATCAATTCGGCCTAAAGAAGCCAACATTCTCATCATAATTTGATCTGAAGGCATCTCTAAACTGAAGATAAGTGCGGGATGATCTTGAGTCATAGCAGCATGCTCAGCCAAGTTCATCGCAAAAGTCGTTTTACCCATCGAAGGACGTGCAGCAACAATAATCAAGTCAGATTTTTGTAGGCCTGCCGTCATTTTATCTAAATCCGCATAACCACTTGGTACACCCGTTACACCGCCAGATGGCGCTGAACAAAGCTTTTCAATACGATCGACTGTTTTCTCTAATACGGTATTTAGACTTTCAGGGCCTTCTGATTTGTTAGCACGCTTTTCAGCAATAGCGAAAACTTTAGTTTCGGCAAAATCAAGCAACTCAGCACTGGTACGGCCCTGTGTATCATAACCTGCTTCAGCGATTTCATTTGCAACACTGATCATTTCCCGGGTAACTGCACGTTCACGAACAATATCAGCATAAGCAGTGATATTTGCAGCACTCGGGGTATTTTTCATCATCTCGGCGAGGTAAACAAATCCGCCTGCATCATCGAGTTGTTGATCGTTTTCTAACGCTTCTGATAAGGTGATTAAATCAACGGGTTCACCTAGTTCTATGAGCGCGCCAATCGTTTCAAAAATAAGGCGATGAGAACGGCTATAAAAGTCATCTGCAACCGCTCTTTCTGCTACGCGATCCCATGTTTCATTATCAAGTAACAAACCACCAAGTACCGATTGCTCAGCCTCTAGAGAGTGCGGTGGTACTTTTAATTCATCGATTTGTTTGTCTTTAATAAATTGCTGTTCTTTGGCAAATTTACGTGGCTTTTTGTCGGCCATTACCTTTATCCTACTCTGCTACATCACCATACTCGTACTTGTTTCTACCATTACTTTAAATAGAATAAAACAACACATACGAGTATCTAAAAAGGAGTGCTAATGTAGCAGAATTTGCCCAATCGGAATATAAAAGTTTCGTTTAAAAAAGCCTGAGCGTTAAAAAAATTATTTACTGCTCACTTCGATATTACCGCTAACCGTTGACACTCTTACTAAAGCACTGCCATTGGCCGTTTGAAAATTTAATGCTGCGCCTGGCCCGTATTCATCATGCTCTGTTTCAACCTGGGTAATATTATTCTCTATATCGCCACCAACACTCGATTTAAGACTAAAATCAGCATCGACTCCCTTCTGAAAAGTAAATGCTAAATCACCACTAACGGTTGAGGCCTTAAGTAAAGCTTTCTCATTTAAGTTGAGCTTGGCTTGTAAATCTCCACTTACCGTTCTGATCCGTAGCTCTACTACTTCAGCTAAATTAAGTTCACTTTGACCAGAAACATTATTAAAAAAAACTTCCTTCGCTTGGCTGTGAATGTCAACGTCACCGCTGACTGATTTAATTTCTAAACGACCTGTAGAATTTTTATCCGTTATATCACCACTTACTGCTGATAACGCCACTTTTCCGGTCAGTTCATTGCTATTGATATTGCCACTAATACTACTAAGTTCAACATTTTGCGTTATGTTTTTTGCCAAAACATCACCGCTAACTGTTATAACTTCAACCCCGCCGTGCAAGTTTGATAGATGAATATTGCTGGAAACACTTGAAGACTTCATACGTATATTTGTTGGCATAAAAACAGTAATTTTCGAACCATCAGCACTCCAATTATCCATGCTAGAATATTCAACATTAATAAGCACTTGTGCACCTTTCTGTTCAAAAATGAGTTTTTCTGCATCATCATCAAGTGTGCCAGTAACGGATATTTTATCTTTATTCCACCCCACCACATTAATAAAACCACTGTGATTATTAATCGATACATTAGTGACATTTTCACTGGATAAGCTCTTTGCAATTTCAGTATCTGCCAATGATTGTGCACTTAGTAGTATACAAGACGACACTGTCATCATCGTTGCACACTGCTGTATTCTTCTTGTTAAATTTTCCATAAGAGCCTCTTTCGTAGCTATTTACTTCTGTTTTTAGCAACACTGATTTAGTTAACTGCACTCGGCGTTAACTTGATCATCAGCTAAATTACTTGATATTGGCGATATAACTGCTGTAGCAGCTTCAGTTCTTGTTGCTGTGTAAAGTCTAATAAATTAAGTAAGTCGACATTGTTTTCATCCGTTAATAGTGCTTTTTTTATTGATGCTCTTGCATCTGCTAATTGCTTTAACTCTTGCTGCATTGCTACGGGCAGCTTATCTGTAGTGGGCTGACCATAACTTGCTAATAATGTCTGCTTCTGTTGCTTAAAACTTTGTTGCATAAAATTAACTAACTGTCCCTGCGTAATGCCACTATCACCTTGTGCATTTACCAATGCTGCACCACTGTTATCCTTTATTTCAGGTGAAAAAGTAAACCATGACAATAGGACTACCAGTGCTATAGAGGCGGCCCAGGCACCTGGTACAAAGATATTACGCTGTTGACCTACCTGGTTTTCTTGGATTTTCTGGCTAATAGCCCGCTCTATGCCTGGCCATAAATCTCGCTCAGGAGTCATTTCATTTGGTAACTTTTTGACTAGCACAGCAAGGGTTTTATCAGATACGACCCTATCTAAGCCTGCACTTTTTGAAGTTACAGCTTCTTGAGGTATGTCTTTACTCATGGTTTATTTCCTCCTCAATTGATACAAAACCATTTGCTATCAATGATTCTTTCAATAAACTTTTTGCTCTGTGATATTGCGATTTACTTGAACCTACAGCCATTTTTAACATTGCGGCAATTTCCTCATGGCGATATCCTTCAACAGCAAACAAAACAAAAACTAAACGGGCTCGTTCAGGTAAACAGGCAATATGTTGGTCTAACATGGTAAGCATTGAATCATCAGTTAACCCGACATGCGGCTCTGCGACATTTGCCCCTTGCTCTTCAACACTAAAAACACGTTGTATCCAGTTTTTATGTTTACGTAAGTGGCCTAGCACTACATTGGTCGCAACACTATATAACCAAGTACTAAATTTACTTTCGCCACGAAAATTATTAATCTTTTGCCACAACACGACAAAAACTTCTTGGCAAACATCTTCAGCACTGTCTTTATCTGCCAGCATTCGCCAGCACAAAGCATAAATTCGTCGATGATATTTTTCATAAAGTTGATAAAAAGCAGTTTGTGAGCCTTGCTTGGCTTCTATTATCCATAACGATTCATCATCACTCTCATCAGAGTGAGCAACTTTATTGGCACTTAAGCGCGCCTTTATATCTATCACTTGCTTATCTTGCTTTGTTTGGCTATCCAAAAGCTAAAGTCTCTATCTGATTCAAAATAATTACCCCTTTTAGCTATCTACATTAAGATGAGATATTAACTAAGATACCTTACACGATAAAAAGGTTTAAAGAGTATTTGAAAAAAGGTTGGTGAAAATCGATTAAACATAACTTTGCACTACCCTATTTGTCCTTAGTCGCACTAGATTAGTTCATGTTTGTCATTTAAAAGAAATATAGAGATGCCACAGTCCATCAATTCATGGGCACAAAAAAAGCGCCCATGGGCGCTTTTTTTACGTTCTCTACAAAAGAAGAAGTATTTACTTCTTACCAAGTGCAGCAAAACGTTTGTTGAATTTATCAACACGACCACCAGTCTCAGCAGCTTTTTGCTTACCAGTGTAGAATGGGTGACAAGCAGAACATACGTCTAAGTGCATGTCTTTACCAACAGTAGAACGAGTCTTTACAACATTACCACAAGAACAAGTTGCATTGAATTCAACGTAATTAGGATGGATATCTTTTTTCATGGGAACCTCTATCTCTTTAAAGAGAAATTGGGCGCATCGCCACTTAGCCATTTACTTATTGCTTACTTACAAGAATATATTCTTAGAAAATTTATTCTATCAGGAAACCGAAATGCCAAGCACCATACGTAGTTAAAAATTAATGGGGGCGAATAATAAAGGATAGCCTGCATAACTGCAACATAAATAAGCTCAAAGTGGCTAAAAAAAGACATCTTTAGGTTATTTAGGGAATAAGCGATATTGTTACTTGGCAGTATTCATTACACGGGGCAAAATAGCGCTAACCATTATCAACTATAATCAGCTAATTAAAAGTGCCTGAACAATACATTCAAGTTGCCATTCCCGTTCCTATGCGACAATTATTTACTTATCGAGTGCCAGAAGCACTAAGTTCTCCCGCGATTAAAGTTGGTGAACGCGTTGCTGTCTCTTTTGGTCCGAGAAAAGTGATTGGTATTGTTATTGATGCACAAGCACAATGTGATTTTGAAGTAAGTAAGGTAAAAGACATTACAACGCGTCTCAATGATAACTTCAACTTAAGTCAGTCACTGGTTAGCTTTTTACAATTATGTGCTCATTATTACCACCACCCTGTTGGCGATGTTTTCCAGCAAGCCTTGCCTATTTTACTGCGAAAAATTGAAAATATTACCTTAAGCCCTCCAATGGTGTGGCAAGCACAATGCCCACGCGAAGATACCAATACCATATTAGATAAATTAGAGCGGAAAGCTGCAAAACAATTCGCTCTTTATCAAATAATTAGCAGCCACCATGGTATCAGCTGGGTAGAATTACGTACATTAGGGTATAGCAAAGCTCAACTTAATGCTCTACAGAGTAAAGCGTTAATTATTGAAAAAGAACAGATTGCCGAGCAATTTACTTGGCAAGACGATACCCTGAATCAAGCTGACAGATTAGTACTTTCCAGTGAACAAGCCATTATTGTTAGTGCTATCAACCATTCTCTAGCACAGTTTTCCTGTCATCTAATTGATGGAGTGACAGGAAGTGGTAAAACAGAAGTCTATTTGCAAGCAATGGAAGAGGTGCTTGCCAATAATCAGCAAGTATTAGTGATAGTGCCAGAAATAGGTTTAACACCTCAAACATTAAATCGTTTTGAGCAACGTTTTAATGTGCCAATTGCATTACATCACTCAGGACTAAATGATAAAGAACGTTTGGCCACCTGGCTAAGTGCTCAGCAAGGCAGTGCCGCTATTGTTATTGGCACTCGTTCCGCCGTTTTTACTCCTTTACATCGTCTTGGACTGATCATTATTGATGAAGAGCATGACTCCTCATTAAAGCAGCAAGATAGCTTTCGCTACCATTGTCGAGATATGGCTATTTTGCGCGCAAGGCAATTGAATATTCCAATAGTCTTAGGCACTGCCACACCTAGTTTTGAATCTTTACAAAATGCGTTATCGGGAAAATATAGCTACCACCAACTAATCAACCGAGCGGGTAAAAGTAATAAAGCTAAAATAGCCCTTATCGATATGAACCAGCAACAAGTCGAGTTTGGCTTATCTGGGACGCTTAAACAAGAAATGAAGCAAACCTTAGCGCGTGGTGAACAAGTCTTGTTGTTTTTAAACCGACGAGGTTACGCACCAGCAATAAATTGCCAAGAATGTCATTGGCTTGCAGAGTGTCAACGTTGTGATAAACCTTATACTTTGCATCAAAAGCAGCAACTTTTGATTTGTCATCATTGCGGCAGTCAAAAACGTATTCCTCCCCAATGCCCTAATTGTGGCAGTATTCGTATAGCGCCGCTAGGTCAAGGGACAGAACAATTAGAATCTCGGTTAGAAGAATTATTTCCTGAGAGCTCTATTGTACGTATAGATAGAGATAGCACGCGTAAAAAAGGAGAGTTAACCAAATTATTACAAGAAGTCAGTGAAAAGAAGCATCAATTATTAGTTGGTACACAAATGTTAGCCAAAGGACATCACTTCCCTGATGTCACATTAGTCGCAGTGCTCGATGTTGATGGTGCTTTATTTAGTTTTGATTTTCGCGCAAGTGAGCAAATGGCTCAATTACTCATTCAAGTAGCTGGTCGAGCTGGTCGTGCAAGTAAACCAGGCAAAGTATTAGTGCAAAGTAGTTTTGTTGATCATCCTTTATTACAGGATTTAGTACACAATGGCTACCACCATTTTGCCCACCAAGCACTCACAGAACGACAGCAAGCCCGCTTACCACCCTATACTTTTCAAGCTTTATTGCGAGCCGATGCTAATTATCCTTCTTACCCAGAGAAGTTTCTACGAGCTTTAACTCTACAATCATTAGATGGCTGTGAGTTTGCTGGTCCGGTCCCGGCTGCCATGGAGAAAAAAGCAGGTAAATTTAGGTATCACTTGATCATACAAGCGAAATCACGAAAAGATTTACATCGCGGAATATTGCAATTACTAACACAAATTCCTGACAATGAATGGCTGGGAAAGGTTCGGTGGAGTTTGGACATTGACCCTATCGATCTTAATTGGTAACAAAAAAGCCTCAGGTAACCGTGTTTTTTTATGTCAGCTCGGTTACACTAGCTAAAATTTTCCTCTTAGCGACTCTCCGCATTTCATGGCTAATCAAGATTACGTTTCCCGCGCCCCCGCAAAAAAGAAAAAAAATACTCGTAATGGTAAAAAAGCGCCAAATAACGCTAGCGGCATCCCCCTTAAAGCGAAACTCATTAGCTTATTACTCATAGTACTCATTGGTATATTTTCATATGGCTTGTGGTCGTTAAAAACAGATCCCAGTACTAAGACACCGTTAATTGAACCAATAAAAACGGCAAAAGACAAAAAAGCATCAAGTAAAACAGATGAATTACCTAAGCCACCTAAAGAAAAGTGGACTTATGTTAAAGATTTAGAAACTAAAGAAATTGAAGTCGGTGAATATAAGGTTGAAGAAAAAGGGCCTTATAAAATGCAATGTGGTTCATTCAAAACACAAAAACAGGCAGAAACCCTAAAAGCACGCATTGCCTTTTCAGGACTTGAAGCGCAAGTAAAAAGTGTGACAGGTAAAAATGGCACTTGGCATAAAGTTTTCTTAGGGCCTTACCCGCGCAAACGCCTTGCTGAAAAAGATAAACACAAACTCAAACGTAACAATATTAATTATTGTCAAATTTGGTTGTGGCGATAATAATATTCATCGCACTCCTTGAAAAACCAGTAAAGATCCCAATTACATTAACATCAAAGAATTGAGTTAAAATGAGGTTAATGTGACTACTATCGTTTCAGTTAGACGTAATGGCAAAGTGGCTATCGGTGGTGATGGTCAAGTATCACTTGGCAATACCGTAATGAAGGGAAATGCCCGTAAAGTACGCCGCTTATATAATGGTAAAGTTCTGGCTGGTTTTGCCGGTGGCACCGCCGATGCTTTTACATTATTTGAGCGTTTTGAAAGTAAGCTTGAGCAACATCAAGGTCATTTAACTAAAGCCGCCGTAGAGCTTGCCAAAGACTGGCGAAGTGATCGAGCATTGAGAAAACTTGAAGCTTTACTTGCAGTCGCTGACGAAACAGCATCATTAATCATTACCGGTAACGGTGATGTTGTTCAGCCTGAACATGATCTTATAGCTATAGGCAGTGGCGGCAATTTTGCTCAATCAGCCGCAACAGCACTCTTAGAAAATACCGAATTAACTGCCAAAGAAATAGTAGAAAAGTCGCTTACTATTGCTGGTAATATCTGTGTATTTACCAACCAAGAACAGACTATAGACGAATTATAGCCTGAGCAGAAACTGATTAATATGCTGCCTGAGTATGAGTAAATAACTCCTTGGGCAACAACGAGGAATAAATAATGTCAAATATGACCCCACGTGAAATTGTTCATGAATTAGATAGCCACATTGTTGGTCAAAGCGATGCTAAACGCGCAGTTGCCATAGCGCTAAGAAACCGCTGGCGTAGAATGCAGCTTGATAAAGGTTTACGTAACGAAGTAACGCCTAAAAATATTTTAATGATTGGCCCAACGGGTGTAGGTAAAACTGAAATAGCTCGTCGCTTGGCAAAACTTGCCAATGCACCATTTATCAAAGTGGAAGCAACTAAGTTCACCGAAGTAGGTTATGTGGGTAAAGAAGTAGAAACTATTATTCGTGATCTTGCCGATATGGCAATAAAGTTAGTGAAAGAAAGTGAGATGGATCGCGTTAAACACCTTGCTGAAGAAGCTGCTGAAGAGCGAATATTAGACGTTCTTTTACCTCCTGCTCGTGATGGCTTTGGTAATGATGAAAAGAGTGATGATAGCAATACCCGCCAAATTTTCCGTAAAAAATTACGCGAAGGTAAATTAGATGATAAAGAAGTTGAACTTGATTTAGCAGCACCACAAGTGGGTGTTGAAATCATGGCGCCTCCTGGCATGGAAGATATGACTTCTCAATTACAAAACATGTTCCAAAACATGTCTAGTGATAAAACAAACAAGCGTAAACTTAAGATTAAAGATGCCTTAAAAGCTTTACAAGAAGAAGAAGCCGCTAAAATAGTTAATCAAGATGATATCAAACAAAAAGCGATTGATGCTGTAGAGCAAAATGGTATTGTATTTATCGATGAAATTGACAAAATCTGTAAACGTGCTGATAACTCAGGTGGTGGGGATGTCTCTCGTGAAGGTGTACAACGCGACTTATTACCATTAGTAGAAGGATCAACCGTAAGTACTAAGCATGGCATGATCAAGACAGATCATATCTTATTTATTGCTTCTGGCGCTTTTCAAATGACTAAGCCGTCTGACTTAATTCCAGAATTACAAGGTCGTTTGCCTATACGGGTAGAATTGCAGGCATTAACCGCTGATGATTTTGTGCGCATTTTGACAGAACCCTTTGCTTCGCTTACAGAGCAATATATCGCATTACTCGCGACAGAGGGAGTATCAGTTAACTTTACCGATGACGGCATTAAGGCCATTGCAGATTCAGCTTGGCAAGTGAATGAGACAACTGAAAACATTGGTGCTCGTCGTTTGCATACTATGATGGAGCGTTTGGTTGAAGATTTATCGTTCAATGCTGACCAACACAGTGGTGAGACGATCAGCATAGATCAAGCTTATGTAAATAAGATATTAAGTGATGTCGTTAAAGATGAAGATTTAAGTCGCTTTATTCTTTAATAACAGAGTACTTATCCTAGGTACCTATAGGGCTAACTTACCCGCCATTAGGTACCGAGTAGAAAATAATGAAAAAGATTGGATGATTCACTACCATGATAATTACTGGTTTTATTATAGATAATACCTTGCGCAATCTAACGATTGAGTTTTCTGCTGACGCGAATATCACCAATACTCAACTAAGCTTTGAATATTTGCGTATTAGCGCGGATGAAAACTCAGCTAAAAAAAATAAAGCCGGTCAAATTCAAGTAATTAGTCATAAAAAGAATGTACTTTTAACCAGTATTGAAAGCGTCGCTAAACATGGTTACCGCTTACGCTTTGATGATGGCCATAGTGCAGTATTTAGTGAAGAATATCTGCAAACTTTGACCCTGGAATATGAAAAGCGATGGCAGGATTATTTAACTGTTCTCAAAGACAGCGGTCATTCCCGTGAAGCAATGATAGACTTTAAACAGTTATAAAGTCAGCAAGATTATTCAGTATTGACTTCACGTTTTATACCTAAACAAATGCCCTAACGCATAAAGCGTCGGGGCATTTTTATTTACATTATTGAAAAGGAAAAGATAATTCTATACCGTAAAGCGGCTAACCTCTGTGGTAAGCACTTGCGCCTGTTGAGACAGTTCTTCACTCATTTGCTCATTTTGTTTAGCTGAGTCACCTGATTGCTCAGTTACATCCCTGATCATAACGACATGTTGGTTAACTTCTGAAGCAACGGTGCTTTGCTCTTGTATAGCCGTGGCAATCGCGCTATTCATATCCATAATCAACGCAACATCTTGGGTTATTTCATCAAGCATTGCCCCAGCAGAGCTCGCTTGCTCAGCACTTTCTTCACCTTGACTACGACATTGCGCCATCAGGGTAACTATTTCTTGAGTACGTTTTTGTAATAAACCTATGATTGTTTCTATCTCTTGCGTTGAATCTTGTGTTCTACTAGCAAGCGTTCTCACTTCATCAGCAACCACAGCAAACCCACGACCTTGCTCGCCAGCTCTTGCCGCCTCAATAGCCGCATTTAATGCCAGTAAGTTTGTTTGCTCTGCAATTCCACGAATAACACCCAATACCGAAGCAATCGTTACACTCTCCTTTTCCAGCTCTTTAACGACATTTTCTGAATCCAATAGTTTATCTGATAGCTGACCAATTTGGTTTATGGTTTGCTCTACCCCATCTTTCCCTTTACCCGCATTACTATTGGTTAACTCAGCTTTATAAGCTGCTTCTCTCGTATTTGTCGCAATTTCATCTACCGTTGCTACCATTTCGGTTACGGCTGTAGCCACTAGATCTGTCTGTTGCATTTGAGTTTCAACGCCCTCATTAGCATTGTAAATATTTTCAGCTAGATTTCCTGTGGCAGTATTAAGTGTTGTTACAGAATGATTAACTTCTACAATCAGTGATCTAAAGTTAGTTAGCATATGGTTAAACACAGTTGCCATCTCAGATAACTCATCTCCACCACTGACATCAACTTCAATCGTTAAATCATTACTTTGAGCAATGTTATTCATAGTGGTTTGTAAGCTGCTGATTCGATTTAAAATACTCTTACCAATTAACCAAGCACTTACTAAAGCAACGACGAGCACAACGGCAAAAAGACTGTAAGCTAAGGTATTGATGAATTTAACATCTTCTATCACAGCAGCTTCACTATGTGACAGTAATTTTTTCAATTCATTATCGACTTGATAAACAACATTACGCATTTTATTTCTGCTGCCCATTTTATCGTTATAACCGAGTTCTTTTTGAGATATCGCTAAATTTAAGAAAGCATTTTTGTAAGCGTTGATAAGTTTACTAACTTCCTGCTTTTTAGCAGAAGAGAAACTACTTGCTTGCACAGAGGTCAGTAATTTACTCACATTATTCTTGAGTTTATCGACATATTTTTCATCAAGACGTAACATAAAATCTTTTTCGTTCCGTCTAAGCTGTAACATTTCACTACGCAGATGATAGTTATCTTTACCAATAAGCGTCTCAACGCTATGTACTGCCACTCGAAGCTCTCCATACAAGCCCGACTTAGCATTTAAGCCAATCTTCTTTTGTAACGCGACAAGATGAGAAAACTGATCTTGATATTGAACAAGAATATTCCCCATACTCGCCAATTCAGGCATAGAAAGACCAACTTCGGCAAAGTCATCCGATAACATATCAATTTGATGTTGCACATTCTTCATCTGCTCATTGAATTGGTCAGCGTTTTTCAATTGTTTGTGAGCAGAGAAATCTTTTTCTTCGTGTCTTAATTCAAGTACTGACGCTTTAATATTACCGATGCTTTTTGCAATATTAATATCATGTTGTAGAGCCGAACTTTCATAGTTCAGCAGCACCAACATAAGGATCATGGCCAAAACTAAAATAGCAGTATTGGCAATTAATTTATTCTTGATAAGCATAGGGTTTAACCTTAAAAATTTAACATATATTGTATAAAGCATGAGTTAACAGAAATTTAATCTATTACTAGTCAATTTCTCTTTGTCTTTTTCGATGTAGTTTCTTGTGGTCGTGGCAAGGTGATACAGAGTTCACCGAGTATCAATGAACACTTGTAGCGTTTTCAGCATCTACTATAGCTCTGTATCGGTAACTACTAGGTTTTGTTTAATTTTAAATTTCCTATTACAACCAAATAGCTGTTCAAAATCAGTTATAACAAAAAGTATATTTTACATTTTTTAGGAATAATAGAGGGTTACAAATATTTCAACTCACTTGTAAACTTGGATTATTTTTTCTTAAGATATCGCACTAATTTACTTTCAGGCAAAGGTTTACTGACAAAGTAACCTTGTACGGCGTCACAACCTAAATGACGCAGTAGGTTGAGCTGTTCAACCGTTTCAACACCTTCAGCTAAAACTCTTTTACCTAAACCATGCGAAAGGTCTACCATTGATTTAACAATCGTCATATCTGAATCATTAATTGCAACTTCATTAATGAAACTTCGATCTATTTTTATTTTATCAATAGGCAAGTCGCGCAAATAGGCTAACGAAGAATAACCGGTGCCAAAGTCGTCAATAGAAACTTTAATCCCCATATTTTGCAGCTTAACAATACTATCCATTGCCCTAGTGATATCAGTCATCACTACGTTTTCAGTAATTTCTAATTCAATATACTTGGAAGGGATACCATATTTATTCAATAACATTTGAATATTGGTAACCAGCTGTTCATTTTGAAACTCGACCGCCGTTATATTTACTGCTATAGCCACACGTCTCTTATATAGTTTGAACCAGCGTTCGCTAGCTAAGCAAGCTTTAGTTAAAATATAGTTATCAAACTCATTGTGCATGCCTAACGATTCTAGCTCAGTTAAAAAGTCTCCTGGTGACAGCAAGCCCTTCTCAGGATGTTGCCAACGAACTAAAGCTTCGACCCCTTCGAGTTTATTGGTAAATAAGTTTAATTGCGGCTGGTAGTAGAGAATGAACTCATCATTTGAAATTGCTGATCTTAACTGTTTTTCCATCAAGACTAAATGTCGTCCCTGCGCCTGCATACCCTCTTCAAAAGCTACGGAAGGAATATTATTGGTCTCAGCGTGATGTAGCGCAAGGTTGGCTTTTTGTAATAGGTCTTCCGATTTATCAGCATCTTCAGGATAAAAACAATAACCGACACTACCTTGAATTGTGATTTCTTGTTGCTCATAACGAAAACAACGCTCGATAAGTTCATGAATATGACTCACCGCTCTGTCGACGTGTGATGATTGTTCAAACTCAATAACAAACATAAAGGAGTCACCGCTCAAGCGACCGACCGCTTGGGGTATGAATACACTTTGGTTCAGACGATTGGCGATTTCCCCTAATATGTAATCTCCAACTTTTAAACCATAAGTATCATTTATAAATTTAAACTGCTTTATGTCAATTAAAAAAATAGCCAGTTTTAACTGTACCTTATTTCTTTGATTAACCTGTGTCAGCTCTTGCATTTTGTCTGACAACTTTGCCATCACTTGTCCGCGATTAAGTGCCCCTGTCAATGAGTCGTGTTTACCAAGGTATTGTGCTCTACTTATCGCACTCATTGTGGCAAAGCGCTCAGCTCCTTGCATCCAAATAAGTAAGGTAAAACCAAGGATACTATGTGCGGCAACATCAAAATATAAAAGAAATAACTCTAATTGATGGAACCAAGGCTCCGTAACAGCAACAATTGAAATGAAGGAATGTAAAAGAAAGCGCAAGCCAAAAATGGCAGAAAAACACATTAAAACTTGGCTTGAAAAATAGTTCTTTTTGTCAAATAGAAGGTAACATCCTAAAGAAAGAAAAGTACATCCAAAGATGAAACTAGGCAGGCTTATTGTTAAATAAAAGTGATTAAATGCTTGGCTTGGATCAAAGGCAAAAGCGACAGTCGAGATAACACTGAGTAATACAATGACAGCAACCCCCGTCATTAATATTTCTTTAGACAACTCTTTATTTTTTTTTGCGATATAAATGCCAAAAATCAGGAAAATCAAGAAGGAATACTGGCAAATTTGCAGTAATAATTCCGCGAATACTTGCCAAGAATCACTGGAAACATTACGACTAGAATAGGGAACAAATGACTTGATTAAGTAACTAACATTTAGTGCACCTAAACTCATTAACCAATATTTAACATATTTACGCGAAAAAGTGCGATAAAAAATATAGAAGACAAATATTAGTACTGAAAAAACCACAGTTTGTGTCGAAAATAAAAAAGTTCGTGGTGTTATATATTCAATCATGTAGAAAATTTGGTCATAGCTATTTAATATACCTTGCAGGAACGTCTATTTTGTTAAAGTACTTTAGGCTAATTCTGTAAACACGAGTGCTATTAAAGAGGCTTTTATCTTTAAATTCAAGTCCTAGTCAATAAATATATAATAGGTTTTATTATTAACATAACAATATATACTGACATAACCCCTAATCTTCAGACTAATGAGAACTGACATGCAATATAATACCTCTGAATTATGTGACTTTTACGCCGATTTGATTGATGTTGTTGATCCCATTTTTTGTAATTATGGTGGGCGTAGCTCATTTGCTGGAAAAGTTGTTACGTTAAAGTGTTTTGAACATTTAGGCTTGATCAATGAACTTGTTGCCATAAATGGTACAGGTAAAGTATTAGTTATTGACGGTGGTGGCTCTACTAGACGAGCACTTATTGACTTAAGTATTGCCCGATGTGCTGCTAATAATGGTTGGGAAGGGATTATTTGTTATGGCAGTGTACGTGATGTAGATGCTTTAGAAAGCCTAGATATTGGTATACAAGCCCTTGGCGCAATTCCTGTCGGCGCAAGTGAAGAGAATACAGGGGAAACAGATATTGCCATCAATTTTGCTGGAGTGACCTTATTACCTGATGACCATATCTATGCTGATAATACGGGTATTATATTATCACCTGAAGCATTAGATCTTGAATGAATTGCAGCTTAACTACAATAGTGATCTCCGTCTATTCCCTTTAGTAGATAGATGGTCTAACTTCTGGCGGAATAGATTCAGGGTGTTGTAAATACCACTTCTCTAACCAAATTTCCACCTCCTCGGGTACGACTCCTGGGTGAATAATATCTCCCTGAATTAACTCCCCTCCCATCGCGATATAAGCCTCCGAGGCATCATGCCTATCAATATCAGTACCAATAAGTGGGATTTTCATACTACGAGTTAATGTCACAAGTGAATTAGTTATGGCCTTATCTACCCGATTACTACTATCATTGGTTAATTGTTGGCAATTTATTTTAAGTTGATGAATTGCCATTTTTCTGACATACCGTAACGATTCATAACTGCCGGAAAAATTAGCAATAGAAATTTTGATATCCAATGATTTCAGTTGATCGATGATAACTTTAACGCGATGACTAGCACTAAGCATTACTTTCTCACTCAGCTCAATCATCAAGTATTTACCAGCAATGTCATATTCTAATAACTGCTGCTCAATATAATCAACTAAATCCACTTCAAATAAGCTTTCATTAGACAAAGTAACAGAAATACTTTGATGTACGCCTATTCGGTGCAAAGTATATAGAGTTGAAAATGCTATGTTAATCATATGTTTTGTTAAGAAATATAGCTCTCCGCTATGCTCAGCAAGCTCTGAAAACTCATCTAATTCTAACGGTTTAATGACATTATTTTCATACCAATGAACCTTTAATTGAAAGCCTGCAATTTGCTGATTCTTGACATTGACTTGCGGCTTTAAATAGCAAAACAGTTTTTCTTCTTGAATATCTTTACGAATGGCTTCCATTCGAGCAAGTTGAACTTGGTTAAATGAAATGCTGCTATTGTCAAAGTAATTAATTTGCCGTTGTTTCTCTATTCCATTAAGTAAAGCATCGCCAGCATGAGCGGTTAGTTCATTGAAATCATCACCATTTTCACCTGAAAGAGCAATACCAAAAGCCAGCTCAAAATTTAAAGAAAAGCTTTTAAAACTCATCGCATCGGGTACACCATCAGCTAATTGGTGACACAATTCATTAAGTATACTTTTATCATCAAAGCGACTATCCGTTAAATTATAAATAACCAAAAACTGTAGGCTTTGTAAACGAGCAATGCGCACGGGTTTAGAGTCAAGTCCAAAATTTAATAAGCTAACATCTTCTGCAATTCGTTGCTGTAAACAGTACGCCAGCTGCAACAACAACAAGTCAGAATTATGAAACCCCAGTAAACTATTTACTTGCTGAAAGTTAATAGGCTTGAATACAACAGCAGCATAACGCTGTCCAGTGTCAGCCTTGATAGCTGCTTGAAACGCTTTTAGGGCATGCTGCGCTGTTGGTAAATTTGTTGTCGGATCTTGGGTATAAGAAATCAGCTCCTCAGCACTAAGAGCAATCCTATTGTCATTAGAATCGGTTGAGTTAAAGATTTTATCAAGACAAAATAAAGCTAAAAAAAAGGCAATAATAACAGCAATGAGATAGCACACGACAGCGATCAAACTAATAGGTAGTTTATCACTATAGAGTTGTGCAAAAAGTGAAGAGAGAGCAACAATTACAATTACAATAATCAGTAATGTAAAGTACTTTGCATTTGAACGATTCATAGGTAATCACCTATCCGAGGAGATTATGTCAAGGCAAGTTGCTACCCTAATAAAATAATGACCCTTTGTACAGAGATACTAAATTATTAACGTGTTATTTTTGTTGAAGACTCGTATTATTCTGGCCAGCATTAGACAACTGAGCGTGTTCATCTTCAACAGTTAATAAGGCATCAACTAAAAAAAGAAAGCCATTCAAATTATCACTAGACCAGTAACGTTTTAACTGCTTATTACTGGTAATTAGCATAGCTATAAATTTTTTATAAGCGGACTTGTCTTGATTTTCAAAACACTTTTGACATATAGCTTTGAGTCGCCCTTTTCCTTTCAAGCACTCTTGAAAGATAATACTGTAGTTGTTAATTAATGGACTAATTAGCTCTGCATGGATTAACAGTTGTTCCAACTCATTCGATTTGGCATAAATTGTTAAACGTTTTAATCTTTCTTTTGCAAATTCTTGCTCACGGGTAGCAACTAGTGTCATCGTATCGACTAATAATTTATTTTCCCTACGGATAGAGGAACTATCACGTTGCTGTGTTATGAGTTTTCTCTGTAATTTCTCTGAACGAAAAAAGAAGTAAATACTAATTAATACAAAAACAAGCGTTATAACTGAAACAAGAAACATTAAGGTACCTTAGAAGAATTAACTTGCGAGATGTTAACAGATTCAGCAATGCGTGCCAAAAATAGATACGGATCAATATCTTTAAAATCAGCCATATTTACAGAGTATTTCATTGCTACAGTAAAATCGCCTAAATTTGCAAAAGATCTTGTATTTATCGCTTGCACTAGTTTATCAAGTTTATCATTTGCTTCTTGATTACTTTGATGCTCAAAAAGCAGTAAATACTCCCCTTCATTTAACATACCCACATAGTCAAAATCTTTAATGTATTCGTTGATTACGCTGGCCAAATCTTTAGTCACTTCATTAATACTTTTATTATTAAAATGAAAAATAATCTCCTGCCAATTTTCAACAACAAGATAACCAACATTCAGAGGGTATTGAAATTTTCTGGCCTTTTTGAAGACTAATTGATAGTTAAACTTTGTTTGCATAGGAGTCGGCATAGCGTAGCTTGGCTTTTCAACCTCCTCATATGCTAAATTTACTTTTTTCACTCTTAATTTCCAAAACAGTGCAATTATGATGAGTAATAAAATAGATGTAACTGCTGATAAAGTGATAATAACTGCTCGTTGTTTTTGATACTTTCCAGTAAAGCTGCTCGATAACTCGCTGCTTTCTGCTAATTTAACAGCTAGCCGTTTTGACTCTTCAACAGGTTCAACCTTGGCTACTTTGCCCATAGCTAAATGAGATAACCCCTGCACTATACTGAAGGATTTCTTTTTATTATTGAGTTTAAAAAGTAATATTTGGCTATATTTGTCCCGCCAGCGATAAGCCAATTGATAATTGCCTTGCGAAAAATGCATTTCTGCAACCATTCGATAAAAGCCGGTGTATTCTAAAGCGATGTCCTTGCCATTAAGCAGCTTCACTACTTCAACTAATAGCGCATAACCCTCACTAATTTGGTTAACGCTTAATTTAGCGCTTACCAGAGCAACTGACGCCTCTATTCGCTCAGCAAGCATGTTATGTTGATTAAAGATATCAATTGCTTGTTGTAAAGGTTCAAATGCCGCACTAAATTGCCCTTGTGATATTAAAACAATGCCTAACCACCTATCGGCATGAGCAGCATTAATCGTTGCTCCATTGTGAAGTGCAGACTTTTTAGACTCCCAAAAAACATTATATGCATCATCAAACCGCTGTAAATAGAAATAGGCGTACCCTAAATATAAGTAGGTTTGAGCAATGTTCTTTTTTTGTCCCATTTCAAATCTTAATTTTAAAATTTTCAACTGCATCGTTAGCGATGTTTGGTAGTCACCTAAATGGTGATAAGCCAATGCCAAAATAGTTAATAATTCTATATGCTCTGTCAGATCACTTTTACTAATACTCAATTCAACTTGTTGTAAGTCAACTAAAGCTTGCTGGTGTTTTCCTAACATTGAAAATGCGACACTCCGGTAACTTAACGAGAGTATTCGATATTTAATACTACGACTATATTCACTATTTCTAACAGCTTCTTGAGTTACTTCTAAAAGCTTTTTATATTCCTTTTTAGCAACATAGACATCTGCTAATTTGAACAGCAGCGCCAGCTTAATTTTTTTATCTAAGCTATTGGCAGCTAATCCCTTCTTGGCAAAGTCAAAAACTTCATTAATATTTCCTTGATTGCTAGCAACCCTTGCAGAGAGTAAATAAACTTTGGCGAGAATATCATTTGAGTAATATTGATGATGGTTAATGATTTTTTCTGACAGGGAATGTACCGTATCAAAGTCAATGTCTTCATCATTAACTTTCGATAGTTGCTGTACTTGATTACTTAAAACAGCTTGCTCTGAAGCTGGTTGAGCAAGCGTTATACCGATTAAAAAAAAAGAAAATAACTGCACTTTTAACGTAAATACAAAAAACAGAAAAAACTTTTTTATCGTCATATCTATACCGTTAGTAATTGAAAAATCAAACATTGGATATTATCCAATAATACTCATCACTCTTTTTACCTTATAAAGGTAAACAAAAGTAGCCTTTTCTGTTTACATTTAATGGATTCGTCTTATAATAATGAGATTGAGCTACCAAGCTTGATAAGGGCAAATCTAATGAAAGTTAGAGACGCAAAGTTACCGGTCTAAAGGGAAACCTATGATAGCGGGACTGCAATTTTTGATATAGTGGGGGCTTATCTTAATTTGATAATTCACTATCTGTTTCTTCCGGTTTCTTTGCGTGGCCTCTTCCTCGAAACTTCTGAATTTCCCACTCTGTTTTCAACAGTAAGAATCAATTAATTAAGACTAATAAGTCACTAATAAATATTCTAGTGTTGCATCTACGTGTGGAAGTAAGAGCCTAACGCCATATTTTCTGGAGTAGGCTCACACTAAATCTATCATTACTGCATAGAGCGTTTACTTTATAGCAGTGTCACGCTATTACTTTTGTCATTTATATACTGTGTTATGAGTTTATCCAACATAGTCAATGGCATTGAACCATGTTTGAGTAGCTGATCATGGAACTCTCTTAAATCAAAATGTTCACCTAATGTTTGTTCAGCTTCTTTTCGTAAACGCTTAATAGTTAATTCGCCAATTTTGTAAGACAATGCTTGTCCAGGCCATGAGATATATCGGTCTATCTCTGTTTTTACATTATGCAAAGACAAAGCCGTATTACTGGCTAAAAACTCCATAGCTCGTGCTCGACTCCATCCTTGGGTATGCATTCCGGTATCCACAACTAAACGGCAGGCGCGCCACATTTCATAAGTTAAACGGCCAAAGTTGTGAAAAGGGTCTTCATACATACCTGCTTCTATGCCTAGATATTCAGAGTATAATCCCCAACCTTCACCAAAAGCTGAAATGTAAGTTCTATTCCTGAATTTAGCGACATCCTTCATTTCTTTTGCCAGCGATATCTGCAAATGATGTCCTGGCACAGCTTCATGCAAAGTTAGCGCAGTTAAGACATAAAGTGGTCGTCGGTCTAATCGATAAGTATTAACCCAATAATTCCCGGGTTGGTCATCTCGTGATGAACCTGCGTATCGTCCAGTAGTGTATTTAGGTGCAATATTGTCTGGTACTGCCATCACACCATAGGGTGTTCTTGGTAGGGTTTTAAATAACGAAGGTAGTTTTGCATCCATCTTTTTAGCAATATAAGAGGCTTCTTTTAATAACTCTGTTGGCGTGGTGGCATAAAATTGAGGGTCTTTACGTAAAAATTCAACAAATTCACTAAAGCTGCCAGAAAAGTTTACCTGTTCAATGATGGCTTCCATTTCAGCTCGGATACGTTTAACTTCTGCCAATCCCTGCTGATGTACTTGCATTGCAGTCATAGGTAATGTGGTATAATGTTCAAGCCTATTTTGATAATACTCTTTGCCATTAGTTAGTGAACTAGCAGCAATATTATCCCGAGCATTTGGCTGATATTCATTAACCATAAAATCGTAGTAAGCCTTATACGCAGGCATCACTTTAGTATTTAATACTTGCTTAGCTTGTTGCCGTAACTCTTCCTTCTGACTTGGTTTAATAAAAACTGACATTTTACTGAATGGTTGGTAATACGAACTTTCAGTGACATCCTCTTTTATATAAGCTGCAATTGATTGTTCAAACCCTTCAAGGACTACTTTCGGTTGGCTAATACCTGTTTGCAAACCTTTTTTCATCCAATAAATTTGTTGAGAAAAATACGCAGGTAGTAAAGATAAACGCGCTAAGTAATCTTGATAATCCGTAAAAGTTTTAAACTCTACCTGCTTAGAGATATTAGCAATCCATACATGAAATCCCGATTCTGCGGTAAGCGGCATGTAGTGTTCTTTGTTAGTGTAGCTATCTAACTGATTTTTTAAACTATAACTGAGCACAGAAAAGTTTATTTGATTCTCTAGTGACAACTTTTCATTATCTAATGCGATTAACTGCTGATAAATAACCAAGCCTTGTTGATATTGTGCCAGTAAAAATTCCTCTGATAAATCAGGTAGTTTAGCGTTATTACCTGCTATCTCAGGTTGATTAAACGGACTTGACTTTAAATAGAAAATTTCATGAGTTTGGATAATATCGGCTAGTTGCTGATCTGTAGCAAGAGTCTTTTCTGTTGAGTTGGCTGCATAGCAGTAATTTATCAGGCAGATATTAATCAGTAAAAACACTAAGTGAGTGGCTAGATTTTTCATTAAGTTTACTCAAAATAGGAAGGCGCATGATAATACGCATAAAACGGCTATCATGCTTTAAATAGAGGCTTACTAGTAAGCTATAGGTTAAAAAAAAGTTCTCTGTATACTTTTAATTCAGCAATTGATTCTTTGATGTCATCTAAGGCCAAGTGAGCACCTGTTTTAACAACCGACTCTAAGACCTCAGGTTTCCATCGTCTTGCCAGCTCTTTTATTGTACTAACATCTAAGTTTCGGTAATGAAAATGGTCTTCAAAATCAGGCATGTATTTATTAATAAATCGTCTATCTTGGCCAATGCTATTACCACACATCGGTGACTTTCCTTGTGGAACCCATTCTTGAACAAAAGCTAAGCTCTGCTCTGTTGCTTGAGCCAAACTCACATTACTGTCGCGGCAACGTTGAGTTAGTCCTGAATTACCATGATGTTCAACACACCAAGGGTTCATATTATTCAACACATCATCAGTTTGACTAATAGCAAATACTGGCCCTTGCGCTAAAATATTTAACTGACTATCAGTAATAATGATAGCGATCTCTAAGATTACATCCTCAGCAGGTTCAAGCCCTGTCATTTCCAAATCAAGCCAAATTAAATTACTGTCGTTACGTGCCATAACCTTCCCTTAAAAAAATGCACAAGCATTCGTATATAATTGTTAGTATAATACGCCAGAACCAAGTCGGGTCAAATTAAATGTTGGATCAAATTAAATCATATGAATACATTACATGGCTAAGGCAAAAAAACTGACCAAGGGTCAGCAAAGGCGTATTAAAGCCAATCATGATAAAAAGCTTCAAGGCAAAAATGCTAAAAATAAAGATAAAGTGATATGGAATGATGATGATTTAGCCGCTCCTGAACATGGGGTTATTATTAGTCGATTTGGCCAACATGCAGATGTTGAAAATGAGCACGGTGAAATATTTCGTTGTAACTTACGCCGTTCCATTGGTTCTCTGGTATGTGGCGATAAAGTACTATGGCGTTTAGGCAAAGAAACTCAACATAGCATCACAGGTATCATTGAAGCTGTACATGAACGTGACTCAGTACTGAGCCGTCCCGATGTTTATGATGGTGTTAAGCCTATAGCCGCAAATATCAGTCAAATTCTAATTGTCTCTTCAGTATTGCCTGTTTTTAATAGCGATATTATTGACCGATATCTGGTTGCTGCGGAACAAACAGGAATAACCCCTGTCATTGTTCTGAATAAAACAGATTTATTGACAAGTATTTCCAGTGATGAGCAAGAGAAAATAGCCCAGCAATTAAAAATTTATCAAGATATTGGCTATCAAGTACTTTACGCTAGCAGTAAATCGCGAGATGGCATTAGCGAACTAAAAACGCAGCTCTCACAGCATACTAGCATTTTTGTTGGTCAATCAGGTGTTGGTAAATCGACGTTAGTTAATGCACTTATGCCAGATTTAGGACTTTTAACACAAGAAGTTTCAGAAAATTCAGGCTTGGGTCAACACACCACAACTGTGGCTCGCTTATACCATTTTGATGAAGGCGGTGATTTAATTGACTCCCCCGGAATTCGCGAGTTTGGCTTGTGGCATTTAACACCGGAACAAGTTTGCCATGGTTTTGTTGAATTCTCTGACTTTCTTGGCTTATGCAAGTTTAGAGATTGTAAACATCAAACCGATCCCGGTTGTGCGCTAATAGCCGCAGGGAAAAATGAACAGATCAACCCAGCTCGCTTAGCAAGTTTTCAACGTATATTAGCCAGCCTCAATGACAATAAATTAACCTCACGCTTTAATAATTAAGGAAAAATGAGTGTCTTCAAAAAATAGTTTTAGCGATAAAATCAAAATCACCCTCCAGTACATTATGCCCAAGCATGCTATTTCTCGTTTAGTAGGCAAGTTAGCCGAAGCTAAAATGGGATGGTTAACCACTAAGCTTATCAGTATGTTTATTAAGGCTTATGGTATTAATATGAATGAAGCTAAGCTCAAAAAGGCCAGCGATTTTGACACCTTTAATAATTTTTTCACTCGCGAACTAGAGGAAGGTGC
>MAAB01001245.1_pt1 | contig 48797 bp, 28 predicted proteins | sample 1115991 | NCBI WGS metagenome assembly MAAB01 (sample SAMN04961124, study PRJNA320927) | seawater metagenome | isolation source: sample BD02T18 sea water enriched with oil for 18 days | place: USA:Gulf of Mexico | collected 2013-07-27 | reverse complement strand
CAGCAGGCACTCAGGGGCTCTTGAGAGCATACGCTAGGAATGTAGCAGTTTGTTTTCCATCGTTATCAAACGATATAGCGCTAACGGCTCCTGAGCCTTGGCTACCTGACAGAAGACCAATGTGTAAGTAATAAACTGATTATTGATTTTTACGCGATTTCTAACAAATGGCAGATTCATTGAATTTGCTCAGGTAACGAAGATAGGGATAGCACCATCACAAACAGGCAACTGTTACATTCTAGCCGTGCTTTTTCGCACTTCCATCCTCAGGCAATTCAGCTAAAAGCACCGTACTACCTGACTTACAGCTAAGCTAAACTAATACCACTGCGTACCAACTCAAGCTTTTTAGGAAAAAGTGCGCATCTTGAAGTTTCGATAAACTTAAAGTACCCATGAGGACAAACACCTGCCATGCACAGCTGTGCAAACAACCATACATAGGCAAAAATTGACGCCATCAATAATCAAGCCTCAATTAGGGCTACCAGGTTCACTAGAGGGGCAGCCGTTACAAGCTAGCGATTCCCCTCATGCGTCCTCCGAAAAGGCGTTCTGATGCTGACTTTCCAGACCTCAGTGGTTTTTAACATTAGCCTTTAACCAAATGAAGTTAAGCTGCATAGCTGCCTATGCCATATTCTCATTTATATATTTCAAAATAGACTCAACAATGGCACATGTCTGCATGCTCGCATCAACCCCTAACCACTGCCCTACAAAGCTAGAGTCACTGTATGAGAAATAAAGTTCATTAAGCTTTGCGTTGGCCACAACATTTGTAGTTAGGTGATCTTCCTCAGTATTGCCACTCCGGCCGCCAAGACGCTTGACCCGCTCTTCCAAAGAGATATTCAAATAAACCGTCAAATCAGGCTTCAAGATACTGGCCTCCACCTCAGGTAATAAGAAATGCTCTCCACCCGTACGCCAACTATGGTAAACCTGTGTCGACAACCAATAGCGATCAATAATCACACAGTCATGTTGAGCAAGCTCTTCGCTAACCCTGTTAGACGAACACACCGCCGTCGATGCATAAAATAACTGCCTGGCTAGCGATTCATCACTGTAGATCTCCTCTAGCTCAGGTCGCACTGCTTTAAATTTATCCAGGGGTGTCGTTAAGAACTTCCCGCCTAATGCTTTAGCCAATGTTTTAGCCGTTGTTGATTTACCGGTGCCGTCTAGGCCTTCAATTACAATGAACACCTATACGCACTCCCTTGTGTTTGATTGACTCTTATTCGCTACCCTTAAGATATCTTGCTTGAAATTAAGATATGCACGGTAATCACTTGGTGAGCCTGGCACAGTTGTTTGAAAGCACCTATCAGGGCTCCTCAACAAGCCATGCTTTCGCCTGCGAACATAAACCCATCCGCTAGCAACTAACTTACGAATAAGCTTATTAAGCTCCTTATCAGAGCTGTATTTACACATGAGCCGCACCACCGTCATAGCGGCTGAAAAAGACCTCACTATCAAAATTAATCTGAGAAAAGGCGTCTTCGACCCCTACCGTTAAAATAGGCTCACTGATGTCATAACCTGACTGAGCTTCCCCATTCTGATAAAAGCACCCTTCAGGGTTAATCATCAAATATGAGTTCTGCATATCAGCGTTGTCTTCGATCACCGATAGATGCGAAAAAAGATTGTTGCGTTTCACGTACCCCTCAAACTGGTTATCGCTTACGGGTTTAATATGATCATAAATAGGAAGTACCCTAAGCAGCTTCCACTTATCTGGGTTAATGACTTTCATGGCTTCCACCATCGACTCATGGTGGTTATATTGATTAACCACTGTATTGACCTTAAAAATCCCCAAAGGTTTTAACTGACGATACATGGTGGCTATATGGGCAAGCCGCGCTGTACTAATCCAACCGCCTTTTCGATCCATTCGTCCAATAGACCCTGCAATGATTTCATCCGCGGTATCAAAGCTGACGCCCATTACGTCAATGTGCCTAGATAGCTCAAGTAAGCTTTCATCATCTAAAAATGAAGCATTGGTAATAATAGAGGTGCGGAAACCTTTTGATTTTGCGTATAGCAAGGCCTCAGAAAAGCGCTTGCCCAATAGCATAGGCTCACCGCCTGCAAAATTAAGGCGTACCGAACCATAAGACATCGCTTGCTTAAGTGGATTATCGGTTAAAAAGTAATCGGCTATCCGATCAATCAATGATTCTACTGCCCCTTCAATGCGGTGCAGTTCTTTAGAATGGCAACTTGTATCCCACGTCGCGTAACAATAGTCACATCTGTAGTTACAGGCTTCCGTCATGTGGAAGTTTATTACAAGTTCGTTTGAATTTGTCATGGTTCTATCTCCGTCTGTTAATGACGAAACCAGAATCACCTAGTGCATTGCACTACCAACAAAAAAGATAATAAAGTTACATACGCTCCAACTGGGCTAATAAATCATCAAATTCTTGTGCTTCAGTCAGTGCTGAGTCAATAACACCAGCCAAAATACTCAAAGGCCCGTCTATAGCGCCCATTCGAACTATCATGGTATGTGCCTGCTCAAGATCCCCTGCCAGATAAGCCATTAGAATACTATCAAGTGGATCCAGCATGGCTGCCTGCGACAATAGGGCTTGTAACAAATTAGTGTTTTCACCCAATGCGACCTGGGGAAGAATATTAAATGGGTTGGGCAACCGATGAGCATACAGGTCAAAATCACTCTCGACACACTCCACAAGCTTTGACGCTGCCGTACTACTAAGGGCTACACCACATAATAATGATTGGTCTAACAGCACGGCCTTAAGCGTGATAACCGCCTTATTACGTTCAGCCCTCTCGGTAAAAATCGCCTTTACCACCTTGGGATCTGGAAAAACGGCATTCAATACCAGCGCATTAAATAATACCGTTTCTTGGCCTTTCGCTAGGTACGTTGCTGCCCGCTGAACGTTAGGTTCTTTATCTACTTTAATTAGGCCATTACGCACCAATGACATAGCCTTGTTCTTAAGTAATGGGCTTTCCTTGGCCACATCTACTTTAAACAAGCTACGTATAGCATCTGGGATAGTACTGGTCACTTACTGGCAAGCTCCATGCGCTAAAATGTCTAACGGTTTTAACACCTTATTTTCACGAAGGTTCACATTCAGCTGAGCAATAGATTTGGCTGCCACCATCCAATTTCGCTTACTAAAACGGTTATTACAAGTTATCTGCTGCAATGCACCAATGCAGTAACCTGCCCGCATAGCTTCCGCCAACGAGGTACGCTGTGATGCAAGAAATCGTTTCTCGTCTTTGGATTTGTAGATTTCCACGACTTCTTTACAAGCTTCGATCATAAAAATAGGATCGCTATTATCAAAGGCTTTTTTAGCATGAACATTAACCGCTAATGCGTACATAGTAATAACTAAAAAAATAAAACGACTTGTTTTAATAAATTTCATGCATATCCCCTTAAATGGTACCTAGGTTGTCTTTTAACGGCGAAACATCACCCGGCTTACTCTCCTCCCAAAATCTAACGATGGGAGGCATTGAAAAAATAACAAGTAGCAACCCTATGTCATAGACCAAATCAAGTTCATACAAATACTCTTGAAGAAGTAAATGATAACGTTCATCTTGAGAAATTATAATTAACAATGAAAACCAAACGGCCCCATACAAAACGACAAAATAAATATAACGCCATTTAGACGCCCAATAGCCTTTATTTTGCTGTCGGCACTTCTTAAAAAACCTTGCACTTAAACCAAATAATAAAACTAAAAATATCATCTCCCACGAATCAAGATCATGCCAACCCTCGCCATGTTCAAATATTCCAGTTTTTAAATCAACCACAAGGAAAAGGAATATTCCGGTAAAACTGATATATAGAAGTAAAGTTAATAACCCTCTAACAATCCAACTAAACACATCACTGGCTGTAGCCTCATTTTCATCCTTAGGTATAGTTTCTGTCATTATTCTCTCTCCACTTCTAAATTTTCATAACGCTCACGGCGCTCTACCAGTGTTTCATCATCCAACTGCCAATAATTGGCTCCTTGGGCTGATTGCCAATGTATTCCTTCCAGCGCTAACGCCTTTAATGCCGCATGAGACAAACTCATCAAATCACCCTGAAGACTACATTCCGATTATCTACCACGATGCCAAGGCATATACCATTTGTCAGCACCATCCTTCATTTTCTGAAGTATAAAATTACTAACCTCTGCAACTTCACCCTCCATGATATCCATAATTACTTAAGCCGCTACCATTGACTCAATATCTTCTGTAGAGGAACAAAGAACAATTAGCTGGTCTTTAGATTGAATAATATAACTGTTCTCCTGTTCGTCTACAGGATTAGTAATTATTTGTCGGGACAAGCCTATTCTTTTTAACTCGCTATCGATCAAACGGGAATCAATTATTGGGATGCCAGAGTGATCCTCTATACAGATTTTAATGCTCACCAAGAGAACATTGTGCTTCCTTAGGTCTAACAATGCCTCATCGTAACGTTTGCCAACTAAAAGAGGCATTTTGCTAACATCAATTACATTAAACTCATTAAACTCGTTATAGGTAACCATATTGGTAATAGCGGTCGACACACCATGATTAAACATAGACTGCACCACTATGCTCTCACCAATATCAGCAATGTTAACAACTTCGTTTACGTCTGCATTGATGAGTGAAGAGCGCATTTCTTCATGGTTAATTTCGGCAATCATATAGATGCTATCTATTGCATTGTTCTCACTTACCTCTCGACAGTATCTTGATATGGACAAAGCACTCAATAGCGTTCTTTCATCTGCCTCAATATCTCTATCTTCTGATACCAGTATCACGGTTCGAGCTCTATCAATATTCGCTTTCTTCAGTGCTGTTATATCCCGTGCTTTACCTGAAACAAAATCCAGTTGATGTCGATCAAAATAGGCTTGAACTTCTTCATTTTCTTCAAGAACACTTGAGAACTTCTCTGCAACAACAACAATATTGACTTTAAACTTACCAAAATGGTCAATTTGAGCTGAAATGGCTTTATCTACTAAACTCGGTACACGATCGTTCCAACCACATATAACAATATGTCCCTCATAATCCACACTCATGGTTCCACTCCTACGTTTACGATTTCTAATATTAAAAACAAACTCACCAACGATGGCTAAGACGGCAGCTAAAGCACCAAGGAAATTGGAGATAGTCGCCAGCATTTGCCCCGGAACACTCTGCGGAAATAAAGTGCCGTTATATCCAGTAAAACTAAATATGAGTAACCAGCGGTGAACATCAAATAAGTTAACTTCATCAAAGCCATTCTTTAAACCGGAAATTAAGGACAGTTGACGCTCAAAATAGAGGATTAGATGTGCAAGAACAAAATATATGCCGATAATAAAGCCCAAGGCGAATATAAAGTGTTTATACCTTAGCCAAAAGATATCAAATTCAAATTTTGTTTTACCCGTTTTTCTGAACCAATATAGAAATGGTAAGGCAAAAAGAAGAAACCACATGTAGGCACTTCGGTCTTTCACAAAAAGGGAACTTAAACCATCACTAAGCTCTAAACCTCGAAATATCTCTATAAATGCTTCTTCGGAAAAGGTTAATTGCCCTTCTATCGCATCATAGCTTCTTTCGTCATTACCAAGGTAATTCCTGGCTAGGGTCGAATTTGAGCCAGATTTAACTAGTTGCGACAGAACCACTTCTGCGATGCTTTCGCCATTTGGTCCAGCAATAGAAAAGTCACTATTGGCCAGAAGCAATGCCCACGTGCCAATAGTACTGATATCTTTCGTATTTTTATTTGAGTAAACATCATGGCCAATACCAATACTAGAAATGCCCGAAATATGGCTAAGAATATATGCCATATCTTGCTTCTCAAATGTAACCAGCGAACCATGCTTCAATACATCTTGAATAATTAAGGATGGAAAGCCTGAAATATAAGCGAAGACATCAATGGTAGAATTCTTAACCCCTAGCTTGGCCTTAGATACTGAACCAAATTGGAAAAAGTCATCATGTAAACCGACCCCAAAAATACTAAATATACTTTCTATCAGTATGTGAGTGGCGCCTCCCTGCGAACCTACAAACATTGAATTAACTTCTTTAGACTTTATAAGACCCACTAGCTTGCCAAAGGGCAAGGTAGTTTTACTTCCCGTTACAACAATTTGCAAAGCCTCTGGGAACAAGGGTAAAACCACCTCAAAATTCGAAAAGTGATTTTCCTCGTTATAATAATAGTCCAAAGCAATATCTTGTTGCGATATTACCAAGTCCGTCAGGCCTTTCTTAAGACGCGACATATTTTCAACGGAACCACTACTTTCACTTACATATACATGCGTAGAAGGTATAACCTTTTCAATATATCCCTTTATTTCTTGCGCTACTTCATAGTATGGCGTTCCATATTCGCCCGAGGAAATTGTAAAGTTACCTTCGGATATTGCATCTAAAGATAACAAAACTAAAATCACGCCTATTGCATACTTATACATAGTATATTTACTGCTTACTTATTTTTTATTATGAACTATTAAGTCGCTGGTTTTAACGGCTTAATGCTTGCCAAATGTAACTCGGCCATATTAATCCACACCCAATGCCTTATAAGCCGCGTCAACAGGGTCGGCATAAAAGCTAGTCTGAAACTTGGTAAAAAGCTCAGCAGGAATCGTTGGTATATCAACTGCGCTGCTCATAGGCAGTGCTACCTTCTTGGCACCAGCGTCAAATGCAACCTGCAAGCACTCTGCAATGCTTTCTACAGGCGTTACACTGCCACCTAAGCTCATATCACCCAGCACGACCATTTGATTCTGAACGGGCTTTCCAAGTAAGCCTGATGAAAAGACCACTAAGCTTGCTAACGACAAATGTGTAAGTGGACCGGTATTTTGCAGCTCTACGGCATGCAGATGAAAATCATGATCATTAACCTTAGTACCAGCACTGATTCGTCCAGCATTGGCCTTGAAATAATCGAACGCAATTTTTACCTGTTCCTTAGCTGTTGAAGAATTCCACATTCCAGAAGTAGCAAGCTTACCCGTACCCTTGGTTACCTGTAATTCCAAACGATACAACCCAGGCATGCCTTTATTGCTCAAACCAATAGTATGAAGAATACCTGGCTTTGAAGGCTCTTGGGGAATTAGCGAACCGCCTCCCTGCTCCTTCACTGAAACAAAGTTCTCTTCTAATGATTCGTTATCTATGTAGCTAAAATGCACATCGTAAAACTCCATACCACCAATTTTCTTTAATTGCTCTTTCACGCGGCGGCGTACTTGCAATGCATACTCTAAGCACTGACGAACATCTTCTTTTTCAATCTCACCATGGGGGTATAACAGTTTGAGTAAACCTGATGTGGTTTTTCGTACTGCAATCACATCACGTTGGTTGAGGTTATTACCCAGTTTAAAGTACTTATCAATACTATCGGCGAAACTACGTTTACGCATTTCACGATAAAACTCAGCTAAATAATCAACAATCAAACCATAGCGATCGGTAAAAAACTCAGGTCGCATTTTAGGTATTTCCCAACCAGGGATATAAGAATGGAAGCGATCAAAAAAAGCAGAATCAATCATGGCATCAGGAAACGGTGCTAATAAATGACTCGTTTTCACCAAGGATTCAACACTTTGATTAATGTTACCAATAAACACCATGCCAGCTGACGCTTCCATTTGCTCCCGGCCACGGGCAAAAGATCCCGATGCCATATAGTCCTTCATGATTTGCACACCGTCTTTATCTTTAAACGACATACCAGCCACTTCATCAAAGGCCACAAGATCCCACATGCCTACTAGGCCAACTTTACGTGTGCTCATATTGTAAAACAGGTTCGCTACAGTGGTTTGACCACCCGACACCAAAATACTGTTAGGCGAACATTCTTTATATATGTGTGATTTACCGGTTCCTCTAGGGCCTAACTCACATAGGTTGTAGTTATTCTCAACAAATGGAATCATGCGCGCTAACAAATGCCATTGCACATCCTCATCCAGAGCCGCAGGCTCCATGCCAATGGAGCGAATTAACGTTTGTCGCCATTGGTCAGTACTTAAATGCTTGCGGCCGTCATATAGCTCTTGCATATTCATATTAGGCATTTGGATAGGCTTAAGAATAGTCACCCCAAAAGGTGAACCTTTTTGGCCTTCTTCATGGTAATAGTTCATGGTGGCAATACACCAAATCCCTCCTACCAAAAGCTTTTCATACTCTTTTACAATACCGGCAGAAATTTCAGCATCGCGAATACCTAAATTACTAAAGCTCGCTTCGTACTTATCTTTCTTTTCATTTAGGCGCACAGTGACACGGTCAATGATTTTATAGGTACCACGCTCCCGGACTAATGATTTCACCTTTTCGGCTTCATCAGGCCTGACATAGTTCTCAGCTAATATCGTTTTAACATTCTGAAGTCCTTGCTCAATTACCTCTGGGTCATCCGTTGCGCAATACATACCCAGCAAATACTCAAGTACATACACAGGTACGTTGGCCCCTTCTTTAATCAGCTTAGTTAAATCTTTGCGCACCACACGCCCTGCAAAATGCGTATTGAGCAGTTTATCTAAATCTTCGTCATTAGAAGGGCTAACCACGTTGGTATTAAATTCATTCATAATTATTGCCTTCGCCAGCCCTAAAAGAAGTCATCAGTAAATGCTAGGTCGATTGTGACTCTATAGCGGTCAATTTCAGTTTCTAAATCTTTATCTTTAATAATCAGGAAGTAATCGTTATTACGATTAAAGTCACTTCCCTGAAGAGATAATCGCACTTTCTTCACACGATCAGTCATGGAATCAGAAACACTGTCAAAGGTAATCACCTCTTCGCTAGAAACCAGAGTATGTCCGTCATAAATACCCACAGAGGCGGTCATTGCTAATGCTTGTTCACCCACCGCTTCCGTTTGCAAAAAGTCGAAACTTTGGATGTTATTCACCATTTTCAAACCCGGCTTAGCCGACATTACGCCAACCTTACTCTTGGTTCTTGCCGCAGCATCCTCACCGCGTAACGCTTTAACGGTAAGTATCGGCACGACAATTTCTTGTGGCATAACACCACCATGAACAAATCGTGCGCCACCCACAAAGTGGAAACGGTTAGCACCCTTGGGTACCCAGAACTTAGTATCGGTTTCAGTACCTGCGGTTACCTTGGTTGAGCCATACAATGCATCTTTAGGCTCAGGCAAATCCTGGCCAACCACATAGCGTTTTTTACTTTTAATAAAGTTCGTGGGTTTATCGGTCAAACTGGTTCGATCTGCCGCTTCCAATTTACTTTGCTGAAACAAGAAACCATGATCGGCCGTCACTATCACGGTAGAGGTATTAAAATGCATCTGTGCTTTACGAACCAGTTCAGCTAATTCGTTTACCGCATCATTCACAGCCTGAAAGGTACGGTTTTCGGTAGCGCCATCATCACCTATGGCATCCACCACGTTGTGGTAAACATATATCAAATGCTGATCTTTTAGCGCCATACGACCGTCATCACGCGACCAACCCCGTAGGGTTTCTGCCGTAATGGCTATGCCGCCGTGCTTTTGTAAAATTTTATTACGCTGCTGTGTGCCCTGGCTTGAAATACCATCCACCAATACATCATCCGTATCACCTTTATAATCCAAGGTTTCATGGGGTAATAATGACGCCATGCCTAACGTGGTATAGCTGGGCACTACCCCTAACTGGCTGGTTAAGGTGGCTTTGCTGGAGCGTTTTTCATTCACCCGCTGCTCCAACTCAACAGCCGCCTCAAAACGAAAAGCATCCGAGATAATCACCATTACCCGTTTTTTCTGAGCCTTATCTAATAATGGTTTTACCGTATGTTTATAAAACTGATGCTGCACTGGGATATCGCTAATACGCCAATCCTCCAAGCGATGCTCATTGGCCACTCTATCGCCCCAGTTTTTAGCCAGATTATCGATATACCAATAGCTGTAACATTGCTCTACTTCGTCATCGAGCTTTTTTAAAAAATCAACATGGGCCACCTGTGAAGCTGCATGATAATGTCGATAGGCCATATCAAACTGATATAGCTCACTTTGATACGCCATATACAAGGCATCACAACTGCTAAAATAGAAGCCTTCATCATGGGTTCTGCGCAACTGAAACAATCTAATGGCGGCATCTAAAGCCGTGTAAATTAAACGGTATTTTCTGCGGGTATCATCATCTTTATGACGTGAGGCCCAGTAGTTATCACGCCGCTCTCCCAATACCTCACTAAAGCGTTGTAACTCGCGTACATCAGCTTGTGGTATTACCCCAGCCATAGACAAGATAACTTGTACTTCAACCGCCTCAAAGGTTGCCACGGGAGCCAACGATTCCAGAGAAAATCCACTCAGCTTTTCACGTATATTCAGGCTTTTGGCCACCCAACTAGAGATGGTATCGAAAGCGGTATAATAACGCGAGCTATCCCGCCAGCGTGAATTGAATGCTCTCACCGATGCCTGCGCGCTGACAGAAGGCAATATTTGGCTCACTGCCCAATCGGGTATTTCGCCCAAGTTTTCACAAAAGCCTGTCACCAATAACCGTATCAAGAAGCGGCCAAAATTAAATGTCGCGTCATCGCTTAGTTCTTCTTCGCTAGGTTGGTAACCAAAACTTATCTGTAATTGCTCAACAAAGGTTTTCTGCAAACCGAATTTTTTAATGTCCTCAATAATCAAAGGCGTGCCTTCCAAGCCCAAATCATCATCCGCCGCCTGTCGGGCTAAAGCAAAAAGGATATGATTAATATCCGCTTCTTCCGCTTTTGCCAACACGGCCATCATAGCAAGATCAATCGCTAGCTCATTGGCATCGGGGTGTAGCCATTTTTTTAAGGCCGTTAATCGGCCTTTACTGCCCAAGAACTTATCCCTTAAAGATAAGTGCTCACGCATAGACTGCTGATGCAATCCCAAGTCATTAAAAATAATAGACACTCTGTCTGCATAAAAACTTCTTGAATAAAGCTTTATGTCTAGTAACCAGTCATTTTCAACATCAGGCTCTTCAAACGGAAAATACAATAAATATTTACCAGCGGTATCTTCCATTTCAAGTTTCAGCTTAGTGCCCAGCTGAGACTCGCCCTCCATATTTAAAACGGTTACATCCGTCAGGTTTAGATTATCAATCTCTGTTTCAAAGTCTTTAGCAGGATCAAACCAAAAGACTAAGCGATGACCTTCTTCGATGAAGGCTTTTTTCAAGCCTTCAGTTAATTGTGTGATATTCATTAAACTTTTAAATCCTTACCATTTCCGTGAGGAAATACGTGCTAAATTGCATACTTTATAATAAATCAGGTTCATAACCTAAATCATTTTATTTTCCTGACTCTAATATAGTGCTTTGTCATATTCATTCTAAAGCCACAATTTCTCGCATTGAAACGTCGCCTTCTGATGCTTCAAATATTTCCTCACCAATATCTAAACCTGAAACAATCCATGAATCTGCATGAATATGAGGATTATTCATTAGTGATTGATCGTGCTGCTGTAAAATATCAATAATCGATGATGTTATATTAGCTACCTTTCCACTTCTGGTAACCAAATGTAAACGCCACTTCGCTGATGCATAACTCGAAGTAAATTCTTTCGATGATAAATCCAGTGCTTTGCTACGCTCATTTTCAGAAAGGTATAGTTGTGGTCGATCAAGTTTACTGCTTTTAACTTCTATCAATAAAAGTTGCTTTTCCTCGGCATTATAATCAAATACATCGTAGCCTGCACCATCCCAACTACTGCCAAGGTGCATTAGCTTACACCAGCTAATTTCAGACAATTCATTTACAGGCAGTGCTAACAAAACCTGTATCTCAACATTACTACCCAGCCCCAAACGTTTATATTCAATGTTTAAAAGCTTTATAAAGCACGACTTTTCTAAAACTGACAAACCGTGAATTTTCCGAGCTCTAAGCAAAGCATACTGCTCTTCAACGCTTTTCCCTGACCTTGATTTTATTAGCTGATTTTTTATTCTGTCATTCTCAGTTTGAGTGGCGACCAACTTCACATTTGAAGAAAAAATAGGCAAAACTTTTCTTTCTAATGGAGATTTAACCCCAACATGAACTACCTTGGCAACAGCACTACCAGCAACGTGAATAACATCTTTCTCTTTTTGCAACTGAGCTAAAGCATAAGCAACCTTAGTACGAAGTTTATCAAATTCAGACTTCGTCATATTAATTTCAGATAGTAACCAGTGTTCTGGATTCACATCAAATGAATCATAGATATCGCTAGCCTTAAATTCTTCCAACCATGCTTTATGAGTTTTAATATGAGGATCTTTCAGTGCTGCCAAATTCTCTGAAACACTGTTTAAGTAATCGTCAACGGCAGTAATATTTCTTATTTTTGGATCTAAAAACGTTAATACACCATGCAATGAGTCTGGGGATTTTTTAAGTAAGGCTTCATATTTCACATCACGGTGTTGATATAAAGAACTGTCTTTCCAGTTATTAACATGAATGCTCTCAGAGACATTCGCTCTTAAATAAGTAACTAGTTCGTCCAATAGAACATCATTCAACCAACTAGCAATCAGTGAACGTGCATCGTCAACCATCGCTAAAGAAATATCGTCCGAGCGCATATCATCAATAACACGTTCAAACCTAACGGCCAGCTCTTTTTGTCTAAAAACCTCATAGGCAAACCAGCGACATAACGCAGGTTTATGTAGGTTGATATCAAACTCATCCCAAACGTACACTTTCAGGTTTTTTGAAGCATCGGTATAAGCTGGCTGCCACAAGATCCCCTGATCAGAAATATCAGTAATAATATTCTTATCATTTCCCTGACTATCGTTCGTTAACTCTTCTAAAACAGCTTCAGAGGTTTTGATAACTTCCAACGTTCCCCAGCGCTTTTCTAGTGCAGTCTCATCAACCCCAAAATTTCCTTCACTGTCTGAATAATTTGAAAGTGCCAAGAAAAGTGGTAAATAACGTTGGCTCAATTCCTTTATGAATTCAGCATCAAATACACCGTCCACCTTCATGGTTTTAGATTTAATACTCAAAGAGCGCACAGAGTCCAACTTACCCGCCAATGTTCCAATATCACCAGTAATAAACCAGACTTTATGTTCATCAGAGGTAAACTTGTTACGCATGCTTCTATAGTGACTAGGAATATACCAAGCTACATCACCAGCCTGTAAAACTCCCCTTTGCCCACATTTCAATTCATATAGTAGCGGTATTTCTTGTAAAATAGGGTCAACTCTATCGCCAATACAGCGATTAAGCTGACGGATAATATTTCTATAAATCATTAACGCTGGATTCTTAATCTGCGCAGAAGTGGCAGTACTAGGAAATAAGCGCTTAGCAAGCCGAACCAGCTTTGCTACTTCCTCCGTTTCTGATATTACATCCACAGATAAATGCTGGTATAACTCCAAATCCGGGCCAGGTATTACAACATGGAAGCCCCGCACATCAGCATTACTGTAGTTAATAAAAACATCTTTAGGTGCAATCTTTTCAAAGCAAGAAGAAGGAATAAATTTTACATCCCTTAACTCTTCATATAATGCAGACATCTTCTGATAGTTATCTTTACCCTGCCTCCACACCTTCCAGCTTTTAAATATCAATTCCTTACTCAACAAATACTTTTTGTCCTCACTACAAGCAAGCTGCCAACGTTGTGAATTGTTATCAGTGTATTGAGTATTATTTTTGGTTATCGGTAAGCATGACCAACAGCCCCAGTATAAAACGATATTTCTCCAGCTATCACCTAAAGCATCGCGGCATTTATCTTCATCCAGTAAATAGAACTGATCTTTATCTAAACAATCGATTAATGCCATATCTGTGCCCGCACTCACCACAGATCGAGCTTCAGCCCAGCTGCCGCATTGGGTAGGCAATTCTAATAGCTGGCTAGGATATACGCTTAACTCCTCTATGAACCGCCAGTTGGTATGAGGTGTAATACTTGAAGGCGCATAAACTTCATTTGCCACCTTTAGAAGATTAGACTTTTCATAATCTGTTCTTGCACGACCTTGCGCTTTACGTATTTCACGTAAAACGTTAATAGCATCAAAGCTCTGAAAAAGGCCAAATTCTTTAAGTTTACTAGCCAATCCTCTATTAGGATTTGGTAACTCCCAATCAGTAATTACAATACCAGGAACTGAAACTTCAATAGCACTGCTTTTGGTCTTAAGAAATACCCTTCCAGAAAACTCCGGTTTTCCTTTTTCATTAATAACTAAATCAGGCCAGGGCTCAGCTTTCAAGACTATACGACCCATAGCCTTATTACTTAATCCAACATTTACCTCTGTCTCGCGCTCCTTCAAATCAACAGGAATGAGATGTAAACCAGAGTTAGATAATGCAGAGAAGTAAGGTTTAACAATATTTAGATTATAAGGATCACCTCTCTTATTATGCTCTCTAACAGGCATAAAAAGATTAATCAGACTATAAAGCTGATCAAACCAATATTCAGTTTTAATAACTTGATGCTCAGAGATAACCTTAAGGAGTTGAATAAATTCATCAATATCCGAAGTAAACCTTTCCTTTATGCGGCCATAAAAAATATTTGTTTCTGAGAGTAAGCTTAGTGCGTAAGGTAAGCTAGAAAACTGCTCAGGCGATGTTAATAAAGCATCAATTAAAGCATCTGAAGCAAGATCAAGCAGTCGTTTGTTATAAGCAATATTAGTAAAGTCTACAGATTTTCTTGATTCCTCAAGATAAAAGTCACCCTGTAGCTCCACAGGGCATCCAGTTTTCTTATCTGTAGGTAAGTAGCTATGTACGAACCCCTGAGAATTTCCAGACCGAGGCAATGCCAAAGTAAGATTAGGCAAACGGCCCAAGGTAACCCCTAACTGGTCTAAACCATTCTCTAGCACTTCACCAACGTCAGACAAATCCACATCGATACGAAGCCAGTCATCATTGATATGCAAGGACTGCTTAACTTCAGTTTCGTCTAAATGCGATGATAGAACAGTAAGATCAAGCGAAATGTCTTCTCGAATCTCACTTACAAAAATCAATGGTCTACTCAATAAAGCATTTTCACCGTTAATTAACTCTTCAATTTGATCACAAGCATCATCTGAAAGTTCTTCCAACTCGATAGAAGTAACAGCATCACCAAATTGCCACTCTGGTGACTTAATAAATTCAGGAAAGTAAAATGAAGGTGCCTTACCTCTATGGCGCTCCTCTAACTGAGCATCCAATAAGCAACCCTTAATTTTGGTTACTTGCTGCTCATCACTCCATGCGTCTAAAAAACCTGAATGAAAGGGACAACGTATACGAAATCCCCATTGATGCACACCTTCTCGTGTTCTAATCTGCACACTTTCAGTTAAGCTCCATACTGATTTAAAGCCTACCCCTTTATTACCAATAGATTTCCCCATTGCTTTATTAGAGGTATCTATGGCACATATTGCAGCGAAATCAGATCGTGGCTCGCCTTCTCTCGCTTTAAAAGCGAAAGGCTGACCATCGTTAGCCACGATTAACGTGCGCTTCTCCCGATCAAAATCAATCCAAATATTTTTCTGCGCCCGATCTACCGCATTTTGTAACAGTTCAAATAAGACCCGCCCACGATAATCATTGGTAACAGAGCGTTCGTGGTTCAAGTGCCCTACAACCGTATCCGGGTGCTTCATAAGCAGGTCGCAGCTACTATCTATGTGCCTATAAATAGCAGATAGTGGAGTAATATCTTCATCATTAATCATAGCTCTTCTTCAAAACCGTTCATCTCAGACCGTAGTCCTTCAATCTCAGCTATCAACTCTTCTAACTGTTTGCAGCTATCAATATTCGCACCTGATGCGTCCCTAAAATTCGATAATGTCGTGCTTATTTCAGTTACTTGAGGGATATACACACTTTGGATAAACTTATCCTTCTCCTTATTAAATTCACTTTCTAGGTCTGAGGCTATCGAACGATACGCTTTCCTTATATCTCTTCTTGTATTGAGCATTTCTTGGGAATATTTTTCTTGTTGACGATCATCATAAATCTGTACAATTACACCAAAAATTGCCATTGCAGGGCCTATAAACTTTGCTCCCTTACCTAATTTGTCAGCTATCTTAACAGCTTGGTGAGGCTTAAATTTAGTACCAAAAAAATGCCCAACTTCCAGAACTGCTTTATGAACATTACTGCCCGAGGCAGCTTTTGCTCCTGCTTTTACAGTGTTATTCACCGCTTGTTTTGAAAACCAAACAAGGCCTTTTTCAGTAGAAGATAGAAGAGCTTTAGTCTTATTTGAACATTTCTGCTCTTCGCTAAGTTCCCTTCCATCAACAGCAGTGACTGATTTAGCATCAAAATCCATTTCAGCAAGCATTCTCTTTACATCTAAAGCAAGAGGGCTCGCTTCTAGATCTGCCAACTCTTTATTCAACATGTCTAATGTTGTTTCCACCAGGTCAACAACTGAACTTTGTGCTTTAAATATTAGCTGATCAGTATCCTTACAGGATTTTGTTTGCAAATCTTTAAATTCATCTACATCAGCTCCTTCTTGTACTGATTCAGATAACTCATCGCCAATAATATTAATCGCGGATAACTCTTTGCCTACAACATTCTGAAAATGGTCATTAAACTGCCTTTCACTGGCTTTTAAAATCCGCAACCTACGGTGCAGAAGTTCAATTAAGACCTCTTGCTCCGGGTCTTCAACTGATAGTTTATTGTTCAATTCCAATAATTGTGTATGTAATAAAGACATTGGTGTTGTAAGTTTACCTAACAAACCGCGGTCTTCAGTAAAGGAATCAATCGCAGCCACAAGCCCATGTATGTTGGAAATCTTCTGCAATTCTGCTTTGTCTTCTGCATCATCCTCATCTATAGCATCAAAATAAGATTCAGCATCAACAAAAACAATTGGAAAGTCTTCAGAATTTCTAGGTTCAAAAATCTTAGCCATTGAAGCTATTTTCACTTCTGGGCTACCCGAGTCATTTTCGCTTTTATTAACTACAAGGAGTATTTCCTTTTCTCTTCCTTTGGTAAAACATAAGTCTCGAAATGCTGCACCAACTACAGGGTCAAATAATTCATTGGTAATGACATACACCAATAAATCTGATTCATCCATTGCTTTAAATGAGGCCGTATCGTGATGCTCCCTTTCACCAGCGAGGATCCCCGGAGTATCCCAAATATTAATACCCTTATACGGATACTTATTAACGACATTAGTTGTCACCCCAGAACCTACTTGAATCGTTTCATTCCCTGTTAAAATCCTAATAATTGTTGATTTACCAGCATTGTATTGACCGACAAATGCGATGTTTATATTCGCATCATTATCTTTCAGCGTATCTACTTTAATTCTATGTTCAATCAACAACGGGTGGTTCGACACTCGTGTTAAAAATTCGTTAATAACCTGCTGATACTGAATAACTTTAATGTCTTCCATTACGCACAAACCTCAATATATTCTTCAATTGGTTTAGCAAGCAACTTTACATTACAAATAGCGGATGCCAACATTATCTGTCGTTGCTGCTTACCCATTATTTTTCCTATTTGGTTACTCGGGGCATAAATATGGTACGCCCCATGCTCTTCAATTATTTTAATCTTTTCATCATAAAGACCTAATATATGGCGAATTTTTCTCTCAATAGGTCCGCTATAAACAACCTTTATTTTTTCACCTAATACATCTTGAAGAGCACGTATAAGCACTGGCTCTTTAAAGTAATTCAATACAGTAAAGTAACAGGCATAACCAGGCTGGCGAGCAATACGGTCTATCTCAGGTAAACGGTCAGTGCGACCACCTAATGCTTGAAAAGAAAGAAGAAGCCACCGTTTATTGATATTTTGCTGTAAATCATCAACCTTTTCTGATGCAGTGCGAATAGATAACTGAAAGTCATTTAATCCATTACATAAGGCCTGTAAATCGGTCTTAATCGATATAACCTGTTTATCTGCCACTTCCTTTTCAAACCAGGTTTTCAAACTGTTTTTTGTATCCTCTTTTTGGTTTCTAATATCTTTTCTTATTCCAGCGGCCTGTTTCTTTTTAGCAGCCTGAAGCTTCTTAGTTTTACTATCAGAGAACCATTGAAAAAAGGAAAAAACACCACTAACTGCAAAGAGTCCCCATCCAACAGGGTTCCAACTATTATAAAACGCGATCGCCATCACCACTCCAGTAATCGCCCCACCCCATCCATTTAAACGTTTGTAATCAACGGGATCATAAGAGTCCTTCTTAGTTTCCTTATTTAATTTTTTACTAAGAGCAATATTACAGTTTAAGTCTCTATTAAATTGCTCTAAATCTTGTTGAATATCCTCAATTAACCGCTTATTTATTTTTTTTATTTTCTTATCTATTTTAAAAGTTTTAACATGTTCCAACCAGCGATCATTAACATCTGAGCTTTTAATATTATCGTCAACAAATCGGGAAACAGATTCAATTAAAGGGTTATAAACATCATCTATTTCACTCTCGATACGATCGGGTATTTCCTTATTAGTATTCTCACTCCATTGGTAAAATCGCTTAAGCCCGTGTTCGTATTGACGCAGCAACTCTTGTACCGACTTACTTTGAGAGCAAAGGGTTTTATCAAGGCTATCTGCATGATTAAGTGCAGCATCCAATAACGTCTGAATGCGTCTTACTGGCCCCTTTGTTGTAATCTCTTTAGTTAGAAAAGTTAGCAGCTCTTCCATACGGCTTAATTCATATAAATCTTCGGCCTCAGCTTTAAACTCAGCCTGAGTTGAGAGAAAAGCCGCTTGTGCATGAATAGGTATCACTGTAATCGAGGATGGGTTTAGCCCACAATCTGCGGCCTTTTGTTTTAATCGCTTTATATGCCCATCTAACTCGTCTACTGAATAAAGACTCGCCCCCATATCCTTCAATGCTTTCTTTCGATGAATTTTCTTTTCAAGGTTTTTTTTCATGTTAATAACAAACACTAAAGGTTTGTTTAGTCTTTTGACATATTCAAGCTCGGTAAATGTCGTTTCTTGGATACTGTCACTTTTTAACATGAATAGTATAATGTCTGATTGCTCTAAAATCCCTCTGGCTATCTCAGTATCCTCTTCCCCCTCGTACGCACCAAAACCGGGCGTATCAATAATACGAAGATTATTCCATTTATACTCCCTTACATCACGAGTTGTACGCTGCGCCCCCTTACCAATAGTAGAACCATCTCCGTGGGTTATTGCTTCTCGAACCGTGCTTTTACCCACCATGGTTTGACCAAACAACATGATGGTAAATTTACTTAATGCCTTTTTCTGCTTATCCAAGCCTTGTTTTTGTAATTCACGCTGAATTTGATAGGCGGTCCCTAATTGAAGGACCATATCATTCAAGCCATTACTGCTCATTGTTTCAGCTTTCGTTATCTTTTGTGCATCAAGCACGACACTCTTTAAGTTCTTATTCAGGCCCTTAACGATTTCATTACATTGCTTACTGTAATTTTTAGCCGTTACAAACTCTTCAGATGCCACTTTTTTGCACTGTTCTAATACTGTTAAGTATTCTGTTTTATCATCCATAATTATTTCACTCTTTACTATTAGCGTCTCACAGACGCTCCTTTAAGGAGGCTGTTACTTATCCTAGTTAACAGCTCAATTTCTAGCTGAATAAACTGGACCACATGATGGAAAATAAAAGCGTTTATTAAGTTTTATTGTTGGGATATTAAAGCCACACTGTTGATTACTGCACGTGACATGACGCTCATTTTTATCCCCGAATCTTTGCTTTTTATTCGTTTCAAATAGCTGTAAGGGGCTAATGCAATCAGGGCACAAACCTACAGGATTACTTTTTGAATGCCCTCCGCAACAGCTGGCACAACTGCGGCAAATATATTTATTGTCATCGCACTTTGTGCTGCTGTCGCGGCTGTCAATCAGATCCTTACATCCGAGGCAGTGGCTAATGTAATGACCATTATGTGATTCAATACACTGGTGATCAGGGCATTCAAATACGGTAACCCTATAAGCAGGGGCCATATCTCTTTTAACTAACTGCCCACTCTCAATTACCATATATTCCACACGAGCGTATTTCATATCGGGAAGCATAAGCGACTGACAACAGCGACAATGAATTGCATCAAAAATTTCTCTAACTCGGTTTAAATAGCCAGCAAGTTTAATAGGAAAGTCTTGCTTCGTTGGCTCACCATCTTCAAAATAATTAATACCGTAGTGCTCAAACCAGTCGTAAATTGAAAACGTTAAATAATTTCTCCCTGCTTGTCCAAAAACTTTGGGAGATCGACACGGCTTCCCCCTACATAAAAACATTTCTGTTTTTTTCCAGTAAACCGCTTCACATGAAAAATCACCGGAAACACTATTACAACTAGGAAATAGCTCAAGTATCTGCTTCACTTGATCAGCGGGGTTTAATTTCCCTGAAGTTATACCACTCCAAAGCCCATCCAGAAATATGTTATATACTAGGTCAAGCGAATTACCTTCCAACACTAGTGTGAATATCTCTTTAAGTACAAAGGCATCAAATCGCGACTGCAAGTAATCAGAATCGTCATAAAGCGTTTTAAACTTTGGATTCTTGTCATAAAGATACTTTTTAAATTGATACAAGCTGAACAAAGGCCCTAACACTGGGTCTTTCATCACTCCGCCATTAGGCTTCACATTTTCAGAAATATACTCTTTTAGATAGCCTGGTAAATTTTTATCTTCAAAATAGATAGACCGAATAAAAGGTGATAAATCATCAACCACATTTCTCAATAGCTGTTGACCTTGAATAAGCCCAGCAAAGCTGACAAGCATTTTCAACGGAGGTGTTAGCATTCTATAGTTCGACTTTACAAGGTCCCGTGCTTTATCTAGCTCCATTGAAAGTAACCGTTCAGCCACTTCCTTTTCATTATTAATAATACTGTGCTTTTCTGGTAGGGCATTCCAGGCTAAATCAACAAATGGATCAATTAGATCATTATCAGCCAAGTTTTTGAAACAGCTTTCCCAATCGTTTCGCGCAACAGATAAGGTCTCAACAAGTTTCGAGACACCTTGATTTGTAACACACTCTTCCAACTCTTCGACTGAGTAACTATGCGAGTTTTCTCTAATCGTCTTAGTTATTATTTTTGAAATCCGATCATTGGCTCCATTATTACCGTCTTCATTTTCACTAAGAGTAGTCCATTCAATTAGCTGAGTTAAAGTAGGGTTAGCTGATGATAATAGGCAAGCACTCTTCGCCTTCCATTTCCCTGCTTTTTCTTCACGCGTGTAAACAATAACGGCATTTTCACATGGAGCAACATCACCAGACCAATCACTTAAATTAAGATAGACATCAAAACCTTCTACGTCAGTCAGGAAGCCAAAATTATTCTCTTTATTTGTTTTCCTATTAATACCACCAAACCATTTAACGGCGCCAACACTAATGGTCATAATCGCTCCTTGGTGGCTTACCCGTCACGCCCACATCCATAATATAATCACGGCGAACTTTAGGCGAGTAGGCTTTTAGCGTTGCTGTGTTCATCACACTGCCTTCCCATGAATCGCCTTTACATCGTTCAGTAAACAACCAAACTTTCCGTAGCTAACGTTAACGCCATCTTCCAGATCAAGCGGTATGCAAATATTGAATTTATGGGCTTTGGATACGTCACTTTTAATATTATTTGCGTTCATATATTTTTATGACCTTATCCCTATAGCGCCCGCAATCATCTTAACGATAAGTTTCATAAGCTTTCACTAGCCTGTTCGCCCGCCGCTTTATACTCATAATACGTTTTATCCCAGTTGACCTCTGGGTAGGCTGCTTTAATTTGATCTAAAAAATTTGCTTGGTTTAGCGTAGTAAAAGTAACGTCTTTATAGTGAACATCCAGTTGAATTTTATTAAGAAAATCATCTGCCGTTGGAAATTCTTTTGATAATTGAGCATTTAACCAGCTACGAATATCTTCAGTATCTGGCTCGCCAAAAATACCATATAGATCATCTGGTGGATTTTTAGAGACCAACGGCAAGTAATAATCCACTACTAGTTTTTTAGAGCTTTCTAAAACTTCGTCTAAATTATCTTTTATTGACTCCTGATGATCTTCTATTTTTACTCTTAATTCAGATAATCGTTTTTCTAGCCTGGGAAGGGCTACTTTACGGATAATTCGCCCATGTTTTTTACCAAGAGATTTCGTTAATTTATCTCTTATATCTCGTAGATCTTTATCCAAAACGCTTGATGAGACACTCGCGCCCTTATCAATAAGATCAAACGTAGTATTCAGCCGTCCATCCAGTTCCTTATCTGCACCAATATCTTGAATCACTTTTGGAATTTTTAATTTATGGCGTTGAATTGCAGCCCCTGTAAGGCTTAATTCTACATACTGAAAATGGGGCTGAAAAACACGAACCTGCCTCGCGACATCAAATTTTACAGGCGGAAGTGAGTGAATATTCTGATTTATCTCTTTTAAAGACTCTTCGTCAATGCGCGTTGGTTGCTTCTCGCTAACAAAGCTATTTATCCTCGCTTTTTCTTCAGGTGTTTCAGCCTGCGCCAGCGCAATCGACTTAGATGCAGGCGAAAGACGCGCCAGCGTTTCTTTTACTTGAGCCGGCATTAAACGCATACCATTAAGCGCTTCAGTATCCGTCGTTTCTTTTTCTAAGAATAATGCCGTAGGAGTGTAGCTGTAACCCAAACTATCACTCACGATCAAACCATTTCGAAGACCCGATAAGTGCTGAACTTGAATCCCAGCTTGCCTCAATAGATTAATAGACTCTATCTCTCCATAACCCATTCTTAAGACATTCTCATCAACATCCAGAAACACGAGAATAAGATCAGGACTAATGCGCTTAGCCAGCTCAACTAGCGCCTTCGCTGGCATTAGTTGAATACCCGGAGCCGCATAACACAGGCTAGATTCTGCCCTATTAATCAAAGAAACCAGTGCAACTGTATTAATTAGTTTGAAAAAATTGTCTTCCATATTCAACTCACACATCCATTTGAGGGGGTTTACCATGAATCGCTTTTACATCGTTAAGCAAATCACCAAACTTGCCATAGTTTACTTTCACGCCATTTAAGTCAGTTAGGTTTCTGACTCTTATATTCTAAATTTATTAATGAGATCAGTAATTTACTTCACGAATACTCGCATTATGCTGAAAGACAACTGATTGAGACGTTATTATTTTATTACTATTTGGCATAGTTAATTATCTAATTTATTTACGCTGGGCTTTACGGGCTTTAGCAGCCTGTTTTCGCTTAGATTTCTTCTTCCGCTTCTCAACAGTCGAAATAGACGTATCTACATTACTTTTGTTTACAGCGGAATTATTCGTATTGATAGGCCGATAAGCTACATACAAATCTTGCTTGGACAGTACAACAGGAAATAACTTATTCCCATCAACAATCAATAAAACCAATAATTCATTAGGCGCTAAATCAAAGAACACTTCATCTATTTCAATACCACTCTTCTCTAATAGTGCTTTCTGTTGATTAATATTAAATATATTTAACTCCCCCGCGTCAGTAATCAGAGCTATACCAATATGATTTGGAACCGACATGGCGGTTTTATAAGGATGTTCGTCACGTAAAAGAGCACTCAACACGGTCTCAGATATAATTTCATATTCACCTTCAGAATAAGTCATCAACTCCAAGGTCGAACAATCAACATTAAGCCCCCCAATCGAGTACCAAGCATCTTGCTCCGGTTCAAGTAACTCTTCTTTTTGCTCAAGGCGTTTTTCCAACGACATTAGGTTGCTTAACAACAGAGTATGATCCACACCCACTGGATTTAACGGCACATAATGATTATAGCGATAATATTCTTCTTTTTTATAAGCCGTATTTAGCTCTTTAAACCCCTCTCCAGGAATAGAAAGATTTAAACCCACTAATAACTCATACACCTTAACAATGAAGTTATAAATAACAGGTTCTAGATTATAAGACTCACCAAAGTCTACTAGTTGACCTTTAATACGTTGGACCTTCTTTTGCTCGTCACTATCACTAAGTAAGCGCGGCTCATAGTTTATCGCCTTCTTTACAGTCGCCTTTTCCACCAAGCACACCTTGGGCAAATCTAACCTTAGTTCTTCTGCCAAAGAAGGCTTAATAGCAAAAGCTTTCCCAATAAACTCGTCTTGATGCACTGAGTAATTACGTAATGCCTTTAGTAATAAAAACTCATCTAAACCGAATAGCCCAGCTTTATTACCTGGCTGCTTACACAAACGCTCATGAAGCTTATACGACTCTTCCGTTACATACTGCAGATCTTCCAACCCACTCTGGCGACAATAACGGTAATAGGCATCAAACAAACGCTTTGCCACTGGCTCAATAATCGAATTCACTAGACTGCCCCCGGTGCTTTACCATGAATCGCTTTTACATCGCTAAGCAAATCACCAAACTTGCCATAGTTAACCTTTACACCATCATCCAGATCCAGCGGGATACGCATATCGGCATAGTGTTTCAGCTTCTCATCAAATTCGGTCAGTTCGGTTTGCTGTTTATGCAGGTTCTTAATTTCTTTCTCTAGCTTTTTGATCTCAGCAGCAGAGCCACTGGCGCCTTTATCGTTTTCTAACTTTTCGATATGGGAGCTGAGTTTTGCCGTAAGCGGAATCACGTATTCGGTACGCATGCGCGCCAAGGTGCTTTCGTTATAACGATGTAAATACACTAAACACTGGAAGGCTTTTTGTTTACCTGAGCTGAACAACCAATAAATTGGGCGTTTTTTGTAGGTTTGCATATGGTCTTTGTAGAATTTATCGCACAAGTAGCGGCGGATGGTATCGCGGCTGTCTTCACCTTTTTTCGGTGATAGGTTGACGGCTAAGAAGTCTAGGTTTTCTTCTAGATGAGACCCAGATTCTGAACTAGAAGGCCATGCAACAGAAATAAACTCAACTAAACGATTAGCAGCGTCATCGGCAAACCACTCTTTATCGGTGAGTGGAATAATACCGTCATCGTCGGCTGGGAATTTAGTATATAGAGATGCATCAAAGCCTTCATTACCGCTATTGGCGTAAACAAGACCTGGCTCATCCAAGCTGTAACGGCCCATCATGCAGCCTACGGAGTAAGAAACTAGCTCAGTCATAGTGTCTTCACGGAAGCGGCTATTGCGCTCTTCTTCGGTATTCTTTATACCGTAACGGTAAGCGGGGTTCACTGTGAGAGTGATTTGCTCTATGGGAATTTCGGCTTCCAGCTCATCTGAAAGACCATAAGCGTCAATGAAGAGTCGGTTATTTTCCTCTTCGAGGTTCTTCATTTCATCGATAATTCCGCCGTTCTGGGTGACCCAAGCGGTGTAGCAAGATTCGAGATTGGCCGAGAGGTCGGAAGAAGCACCTAGAACAGGTAAGGATTGGAACTCCCATGAACGTTCATACATGTTCCAATCTAGTTGCCCAATACCAACACACCTAGTTGAAAAATGGTTTAGCTCCTCAACATTTAGAACTTCAGGAAAAGGTAAGCTATCAAACTGACTAACGTTAAACGCGAGTGTTGGATTTAGAGCTAAAATGTAATATCTGGCCACGCAACTATTTGCAAAAGCCATAATTGCCATGTTCATAGATAAGCTTGGGGCAAAGGAAGCTCGAGTATTAACATCAAACACAAATCCAGACGGATAGAAACGAAAAGAATTAGCGCCCGAGGTTATACCTGAACAAGCCACCGATGGATGAAAGTACCTCCCCATGTTACGTGGAAAAGCCTTCCCCGTTGATATGATCTCAGCTCCACCAGATAACCACTTAATTAAATAGTCAGTGTTCCCAAACCACTTTCTAAATACCCCCCCCCTGTTAAATGGAAACCAAGTGAAATCAGTTATGGATGCGGAACTAGATGTTTCAATTCCAAAACCAATATCATTTACGTTCGCCTCCTGCCAATACCTTACAAAACGCTCTGTATCACCACACTGTAATCCTACAACTATCGCACTCATATCAGATATTTTTTGCCCTGAAAAAGAGTCTATAAATTGTTGACGAACTCCGTATGCTATTGGGCTACTGGGTATTTTTTTGAACTCATCCTGGGAAATCACAAAGCACCAACCGCAATCACGATTATGTATTGCCTCCAATGTTTTCGGTGCTTGGTTTTTATACCCCTTAAAATCTGATAAATTGATATATAAGCCCTTTAAGTTCGGCAAACGATTATGCTGAATTATAAAAGTTGCTACTGGGATACAAGCAGGTTCAAATGCGTTGTATTCTAATTGAATCAAACTAGTTAAACTTTCTTCGTTAATAATCTTTTCACGAAATTTTTCATACGATGAAATAAACATCCAAACATAAGGTGCAACGCACCCCATAAATCCTTTAGGTTTAACAAGACCTATTCCTCGCTCAATAAAGCAGGAAAACAGATCACTCTTTGCATCAGGAAAATGGTTTTTAGCAAATGTTTTCACCAAAGGGTTCATGCCTTTTCCTCCCATATACGGCGGATTCGCAGCCACGACATCATACTTCGTAGACAGTAATTCAGCTTGCCTCATCAGCGGCGCCAAACTCTCAAAGGCCTCCGACACAAACATATCTTGGCTGTGTGATTCACTTAGCTTTTCCAGTGCTGATAGCTTTTCTGCTAGTCGTTCTGGTACCTGAATGAGTGAACCAAAGGTTATGGCATGCTCGAATAAATCTTTAAGTTCCGTTAGGTCTTCTGCATTTAAATCATGCTGCGATAACTCAATGCCATGAACTAAGGTGTCGACGTCTAGGCTTGTGCTATCGACCATGGCCATCACATTCAGCTTTACGCCACGCTCGAATAAACGGCGATCGTCTTCACGGCCTTTCATCATCAGGGCAAAGCCCGTCATTTGCGCTGCACGTTGGTCGATGTCTAAACCAAATAGGTTTTTCTCTAAAATCAGCTGAGCAATGTCACGCTGACGGTAACCACGCTCTAGGTAGATGGCTTTAAATAGGTCGTAGGCTTCTACCAGTATGTGGCCCGAGCCACTGGCTGGGTCAATTAGGGTGAGTTCTTCTGGGTTTAGCTCGGTGGGTGTGATTTCTTTAAGCTGGGCGTTTACGGCATCTGTTTGTTCGGCTGGCTCGATGTAGTATTCCATTTTCGCTTTTAACGGCGAATCTGGGTAGGTGGCTAACCATTGTGCACCAAGGGAGTTTTGCACCATGTATTTCACAATCCAGTTGGGGGTAAACAACTGGGTGGCCGCTGGAATGTCTTCGCTTTTTACGACTTTGCCAATGACTTCATCTTTTTTCTCGCTGATGTAAAACTGATACAACCAACCGATGACTTCAATGCTGTTCCAATCACTTTCTGATATGTCAGTAATTAGATCGTGAATTAACGAGTCTGTTTTGGTGAGGTTTTCTGGTAGCAGTAGTTCTGTTTCATCATCTACTGGTTCAAACAAGAATGGCATGGAGGTATGCAGGGCATGACATTGGGCTAATAGTAGCTCACGGTAGAGTTCTTCGTCTTTGGTGCCGTCTAGCTTTAGCTCTACCACTTTTTCATGGGTTAGGTGCGGTAGCTGACCTGCATCACCATCGTTGCCATAAGAAAGGTCGGTACACTCTTCTAGAATTTGAAAACCACTAGCATGCTCTGGGTGTGACAATACACGGCGGCCATGGCCAAGGTAATCGTGCAGTTCCATATAGCGAATAGCAATTAGGCGGTTAAACCATGAATACGCAACTTGCTCCATGGTTTGATTAAAGCCTAAACGCTCAACACACTCTGCCAAACGTTTTATTCTAGGGGTCATATTTGCAGGAAACGGTTTACCATTGACCACACAAACATCGCCATTTATTTCAACGGGATGAATGATGGTTGCGGTTACACCATATTTTTGCGCTTGCTTAGTCACCGCTGCAATAAAGTCACGGCGGGCTTTTGGGGCGTAGGCTTTTAGATCTGCTGTGTTCATTGTTTTTATTGCTCTAAATTCTTTTGCTCCTCGCTTAATAGCAAGGAGACTAGGTTTTAATCCAGCGGTTTAATTAACGGCTTATTAACGTATGCGAACACGCTTATCGGAGGCGATGGCATCTATTAGCTCTTTTTCTAGCGCGCTAATAAAGGCTTTAACATCCTCTGCACTTTCAATATAAGCCCCTTTACTCACTTGACTCAGTACAGCACTGACAGACAAATCAACAGCTGGTTTAGATTTAACTAACGGTATTGGTGCAGGCTTTATCTTTTCTTTTACCGGAACCGCGACTGTGCTTCCTTCACTATCGCCACTTTCATTATTTTCAGCGGCTTGCATAGCCAGTTCATGCTTTTTGGCTTCGGCTTTTTGCTTTTTCTCTTCCGCCTCAACTGCAACGTTAAGCTGGGCTAGGGCTTCATCTACACAGTCATCTGCTGTGGTGGATTGCAGCATGAGAATTTGAGGTATGCTGACTTCACTACCAAGATCTTGCTTAACTACCTGTAAGGGGCGCAAAAGCATATTGCTTAGCTCATCACTGGCAATACCTGATTTTTGAATTTCTACTTTTATTAATTCAATCTTTTGCTCTACACGCCCTATGGCATGATTACGTTTTTCAGAAACGATTTTATCATTAACCTGGCTGACGGCAGTGATTAAACCCGATACCTTATTAAGCATATTATAAGGGGCATCACTGGCTTGAATACGTTTTATCTCGGCCAGTGCTGCAGCGGCTTTAGGGTCTTTCTCTAGAGCTTGTTTATTTTTATCAAAATTAATAATGGCTGCTTTTAATTGCTGCCAAATGGTCAGTTGATTGGTAAAGAACTCGTGTACGTCATGATATTCTTCTTCCAGATCTAGGTAGTCATTCTTGTTGCTAATTACCTGTTTAAAGAAGTCGAAGCTATCGTCATTGGCAAGCAGACGCTCCAGTAGCAGTGTGGCATCGACGATGGTTTTTCCACCAGGGAAGCCACCTAGATCTGTTTTGCTTTTGTAGCTTTTTAAGTTACTTAACCACTGCGTGAAGTAGCCTGTATAAAACTCAAAGAGTTCCTTTTCGGCTGCTGGACCCATGGATGAAAACAAGTCTTTAGTGAGGTTTCTGGCCTGCTTTAATACGCTTTCATCGGTTTGGCGTTTTTTAATGATGGCCACTTCACGGCGTTTACGTGAGTTTGACAGTGGCTCAAAGGCTTCTTTGTTTGATAGCGTGCCGCCGTTTAACTGGAAGGTTAATTGATTCGCCACCGCTAAGCGCGAAAGAATAAGTAGGATCTCGTTATCTGACCAGCCAAAGGGGCGCTTGCTGAAACGATCTACAATGTCTGATACTAAAATTCTATCGTTGCCGCTAGCCTTTAAATTAATGTATTGCTGCAATTCGGTCACAGCTTGCGGATTCCCTTCTGCACCGTCTAACGACAGGCCCATTTGGGCAATGTCATCTGTGCTCAATACCGCATTTAATTCCCGTAGTGGGTCTGACTGCAGTACTTTTAAGTAAGATAATTTGTTAAAGGTGTTTTCCAATAAATACAGGCAGCCTTCATCAAAACGTGTGGCAACACTGCTTTTATTGACAGCAAGGTGCTGACCTAAGCAGTAGACTTCTGCTGTGAGCATTAGGTCTTCTACATTAATACGTAGGCGAGTTCTTCGTTCTTGGTTTTCACGGCCACGGTCGGCCAAGATACGGGTAACATCCTGCTGGCTATTGTCGTTATTGAGACGGATGAATTTATTGGTTCTTAGCCAGGTACCTATTTCGGTAAAGAAGGCACGGTCATCCGGTAGCTTAATGACAATAGAGCCATTGCTTTCGGTACTTCGGTTTATGCAGGCCGCTTCGGAATACATCCCGTAATCTGGGTCTAATGGCGAGAGTACTTCCATTTTTAAATCGGCTTCGTAACGGCCATCTAGAGTGTGGCCATCTAGGTAACGGCCTATGCCGTAATCTTGCTTGTTAACCGGATAACGGAATTTATTTCTATCCCCTAAAAGCTCTTTGTAAATAATATCGGTAAGCGCTTTGGTTTCTTCTGAGGTGGAGATATCGGTGGCTTTAATTTTACGGGTAATGTCGCGCTCTTCATTGGTAAGAAAGAGGTATTCGTTACCGTTTAGCGTGATTAAACATTCTTTTTCTAGCAGCTGTAGGCTTTCTTGCACTCTTTTGCGCAGAAGCACTTTATCTTCATCTATGGTCTGTAATGACAAGGTAATTAGGTTATCGATGCTGCCCTTGACCAAATCCACATAGCGAATCATAAACAAGGTTTTTAATAAGCTGACATCAAATTCGGTGTAGATAGCATTGGTGGCTGCATTGTCGATGGCTTGCTTTACGGCGGGCTCTAAGAAAGATTCTACCGATTTATAAAAGTAATGCATGGGCACCAAGGCACCGATGTCTGCATCTTTTAATTGCAAGGCGGCCACTTGGAAAGAATCCAGCATGGAACGTGAGGCGTTGGAAAGGGCCGCACCGGTGGCACCGACCTTTCGGATCTCGGTGAATACACTTTGCAATAGGCGGAATTGATACGGAGGATAAGGATAACAATGGGCAAAATCCGTTTCACTTTCGAAAGAGCGCAGCGTGGGCCCAGTGTTATCAAAAATAATTTGGTTTTTAAGAATATCGCCTTCTTTGGCGTAAATAGCTTTAAGCTCGGCTTCAGATTCTGGGGTTTTGCGTAATAAGCGTTGCTCGATCACTTCATCTACGTTGGCACCGGATAGCGATAGACGAGTGCTGAAACGGGCTGCAATTTTAGAGAAGGTATCGGATTCGGCACTAGACAGCTCGCCTAGGGTGGCGTCCATATCGGCTTGGGCGGTTACCACAATCCAGGCACGGCCTTTACAGATGGTGCCAAGATTTTCGGCCAGGGTTTGTAGCTTAAGCATTCTATCGGTGTTTTTGCCGATGAACTGGCCGATTTCATCAACTAAGAAAAGAATACGCTTATTTGGATCTGGGTGATGATCTAGATACTCTTTAACCCATTCGCAGAAACGTTCGGCGTTAACATCGAAAGTGTTCTCGGATTCGTCAAACCATTTTTCGGCAGCGGGTTCTGTAATGCTCATTGCAGCTGCCAACGATTTTTGAATGTCTTCTTGAAAGAAGTGGAAGGCGTCACGCTCTTCAACCCAACTTGAACCGCTTAGTTCAGCAAATTTGTCGGTGAAGGCAGACAGCACACCTTTGCCTTTAAGGTAGCGCTCTAGGTGAGCGATATGGGGGTGGTCGCTACTGAAGCCTTGAAATTCATTAAACACACGTAGAAATACATCTAATATTGGGTTGGAGTCGTCTTTTGCACCGGATTTACTGTCTATGTTAAACAGAATAACGTCAGAGCTATTTAAGGCCGCTTTTTGAATGTCGGCTCGTATCATGGCGTCCTGAATCTTTGTTTCATCGAAGAATTCGGATGCGTGTTTTTTCTCACCATCGGGTGATGTCGCTTCTACATTCGATAATAGGTAAGACAGTATTTTAAGAAAATGCGATTTACCCGAGCCAAAGAAACCGGAGATCCAGATGCCGATTTTATCTTCTAGGGATTTGTCACTTAAAGACGTAGAGAATACTTCGAAAAATTCTCTGAAGTGCTGATCTAGCTCTTTGGTAACAACGTATTCATCTAGCTCGACATAAACGGTGCTGTTGTCTTTTTGATCGGCCTTTACTACGCCGTTGATGGAGCGCTCTATGTCTTTATAAAATATGTCTTTAATAGCTGTCATGGGGATATCCTTATTCGCCGACTAATTTAAATGCGCGATAATAATTATTTGATGGAATTCGATTAAATAGGGTTAGATCTTTGCCTGTATATTGGCCTGGGTAAAATAAAACCAGCGGCACATGGCCTAAATCTGCATGTAGGCTGTTTAATAGATTGTGTGCTCTTAACAATGGCCACACAGAGCCCACCCCTGAGAACAAAACCAGATCTTGATCGTTGATATTGTGATGCTTAAGTAAAAAAGGCACAAATTTATCCATGTGCAATGGACCTTTTAAGGCTTTTAACAAAGCGTCATCGCCCTTCTTTTTCTGTAGATCAAATGCTCGGTCTAACAACTTACGCTCTTTAAGGTAAGCCACCATGTCTTCCAGAAGGTTAATATTGACTACGTTTAAATGACTATGCTTTGCGCTAAGCAGGTTATCAATAAACGTTATATATTCTCTGACTTGCAGCTCGTGCTCTGGTGCGTAATCAAATATCCAAAAGCACAGATCACCTCCCAACCCTTTTTTCTGCAGAAAGTCATGGGAGAGTATGATGTCAGGGATCTTATTCAATCGTTCTTGGAGCTGTTCGTTCATATCCGCGTATCCATACTCGCTAATAAGCGCTTTCTAAAAGTGTTTTCAAGCATTTGTTTAATCTCAGGGCGCACTAGCATTACCTGTAAATTCTTATTTCTTGCATTATCTAAATAACCAACCTCTTTCAGCATGCGAAAGACCACGCCACCCATTTTTTTCTTAGTTGACTCTTTCCACTCATAAATTTTGGTGTCTTTATTCCCGCAGTCATCTAAGAAATCTAGCCATTGGTACGATTCAATTTTTTCTTCATGCGCTGCATAGGCGTCTTTTACAACGTGCTCCATAAACTCGAGCAACAATAGGTTTCGCTCTAGTGCTGAAACAAACGAAACCTGTGTAGCCAACTCATCATCACCGTCTCGTAGTGCTACCCAAAACTCAGGCTCTAACAGGGTTAATCTTGTGCGTATTACTTTGGCAAAGCGTTTGGCGGTTGAAGGGCTGCGCTTTTGTAATTGGTTATCCGTTTGAATCGCCTGTTTCCAATCATCTCCGGATGCGCCTTGCAGCAATAAAGTCGCAATAACCCGGCTTTCTCGCACCATGAGAGAGCCACCATTGAGGTCGCTTTTATAAGAGAATTCATTCATTTTTCACCTCCAAAAAGGTAAGGCATGAGCTTTTTTCGATCCGTCTCTATCAGCTGTATTGGGTATTGATTTACATTGTTGGCGTGGTCGGCCGTTATGGCCGCTTGATAGCGTTGCAAACTGTAATGGGCCAAGGCCTTTCTTACGGTTAACTGCAATCGACCATCGGGCATGCCGTAGTCTTTTTCAATTAAGGATTTTTGCCCGTCTGTGAGCAATGTATTGGGGATGATTGTAAGCGTAGTAACGTCATTCCAATTATGATCATCTGTCACCGGTGGCGCGATGACAGGCACTGATTGAGGTGTTCTATCTATACGAGAAAGAATAAAGTCACGATACTCTTTACGTGTATGGCAGTAGGCGCGGACATGCCAACGAAAGCCTGTTGAGACCAATGTATGTGGTGAGATAATACGTTCGTGTAATGCGGGGTTGCTCATCGACGCATAAAGCACCTTTAAGCTGCTTCCGTTACGACACGCTTTAACCACTTCTCTTGCGACTTCGGGGCGTACGGAACGGTCGGGCATCTGCAAACCCGTGACATTATTGTCGGCTTCAAGCGTTATGGCCATTGGGTTAAACGATAGACCCGCGATAAGATCCATATACTCGTTGATATGGCCACTTGTAAGTACTGGGTTAAAGCCGGTTGCTGGCACATAGGCCTTAACACTGGGGTCATGCACTAGTGCATTGGGGTTATGCTTTTCAAGGTAGCGTTTGATATCGGCTGATGCCTGCTGACGACTGATACCGAACCAAGCAACCAGTTTATTGGTTACAAGTCTGCCCTCCCAGTAAGCCAGGAGTTCTATCGCTCTTAATCTTAATAGCACCTCGTGCTTTTCTGTCGCCATGGACTAATAACCCAGCTTTTAGTGGGGGATATACTGCACCATTTGGCACCTTATGTAAAATATCAGTACAGTAAAGTTTCTTTACACTAAAAATAAAGCGGTCAGGCATCCTGGTAACCCTCCGTTTCTCACCCCTGAGCCGCTTAGGGTCGTGTCCCAGGTCGATATTCTTTCTATGCTCGCCTACGACTAGCCTAGCTGTATCAATCACAGCAAAGCCTTCATGCGATATATAAATAGTCTTAGTTACAGCTATGGGTAGTGGCTATTCAGAGAGTGTTTTTAGGGCTTTGCGTCGATGGCGAGCTCATGAGAATAGCTTACCTATGACAGACGTTAACACCTTTTCTGCACGTAATATGGAAGTCAGGAGCCTACATTACTACCACCCTTTCTTGATCAATGCTGGATGCAATTCACTGGAAACGAAGGCTGCTCTTTTAACTTTTTTGGCTCAGCATTCGACAATCTTGCCCACAGGGTAGGCTCACTAGAGAAAACGCCATTTTTGTCATTAACAATAACCCCTAAAATTAACTAACCTTCCACAGGGTCTAATTCATACCGCACTAACGGGGCTTCATCTCGTAGCTTGGGACTGAACCTTTAGTATTTTACAGTGTGTTGATATCGACGTCGCCAGAAAAGATACACTTACACTTGGCTTTCATGACCCTCTTCATTGCTAATCCTCAGGCTCTTCGGCTTCTGCAGTGAGGAACCACAAATGACAACCTAGGCTTTTCCATAGCCCACCAACTTCCTGTTCATTATTGAAATGATTTGAGTGGATTGGATTGGATTTAATTTAAGACACTAGATAGGGGGGGATCGATCTAGAGTATAGTACCGCCCATTAATAATTTTCTGCTTATATTGCCCCCATGATTAACTTCAGGAAATTAATATATGATTGAGTGGTGAGTTTTAACGGTGTTATTAAGTATAGTATATTACCAGGTATCAATTCATCGTTAATTACACCCCGGGTAGTTAATCCAAAATGATGAAAAGTTAGATTTTTAATACTTGAAAATTTTGTCATGAAGCACAAGGAATAACCGAACCATGGAATTTAGCTTTGAATTTGCCAAAAGGATGATCGAGTCTGCTGATGCATTATTTACAAACTCAAGGACTAAAGATGATACCGGGAGGGCTATTATATATTTAAGTTCTCTTTCGTGTGAGATTAGCTTAAAAGCTTTACTTGAAGACACAGGTTATTCAATAAAAGAACTAAAAAAATTATCACATAAACTCGATCTGTTAATGAATGAAGTATGCACATGCTACTTTAAAGATTCGGGAATAAGGGCTACCTCGATTCGCTCCAAGGAAGTTGTGCCCAATACTGCGAATGGAACCATTGGCACTCTTCTAGAATCGCAAGCTTCAGGTGCATCTATATATCCTCATGAAATTAGGTATGGCGAAAAGATAACGCACTTCCCTCCAGAAGTAATGCTAGATTGTGCGAAAGAAGTTAGCTTATGGTGTACGAAGAACATCGGGAATTTAGTTCGAAACTATAAAACTATTGAATGAAAGCATGGTAAAAACACCAGAATCATGTAGCAACACACTTCCCTCCTTAGGGCTATACGGACGTCACCGTAAAAGGAGCTAGGATGATTCATGATAAATATATTATACCTAGATTATGCCCATGACCTCGCTAAATTAAATAGACTAAATATTAGCTTCTTTCTATGAGCCTGATATTATCCAAAGTTGTATATACGCTATTGAGCTAATTAGAAATTTTAAATACATGTTCATTTCTCACCCTTCCTATATACAGCTAAATATATTTAACTAGTATTACCTAACATAAAAATTAACTTAGAAAATACGTAATTATTACTGCCCCAAAGTAAAACAGCTATATGGCAAAAGGATTTTAAAATGATAAATTTAATCTGGGGTTTACTTGGACCAGAGCATCTGGCGAGCGAGAGAAGAACTCGAACACTTGGATTGGGCATTGCAGTGCGTACATACAATGATCTGGCGGTACCAAATCTAGGTGGCGTCAGGTTCACGAAAAATGTGTATCTAGCATGCCTGGGTATTCATATCGCTGAAGAAGCTAGAGAGAGAGGGAGAAATGTCACGAACATTCAGGTATCCAATGCAATTGAAGCCCTAGCTTGCTGGTTATCATACGAAAATAATGGATGGAATTCTGATGAGCGCTTAAGAGGGAATACTAAGTTAAATGGGAAAAAAGAACTTTCATTCAAAACAGTAAGCAACAGAGACTTCTATGTCCAACAACCAATGCGAATGGCGACAGTACAGACATTGCCTGGTCTAAATTTGGTTGAATCAAAAGGTGAACGATTCAATAGTTATAGTTTGAGCGAACACGGTAGCGAATTTGTACAAGAAGGACTTAAAGGTTACACCTGCTATCGGAGAAAAAATGTGGGTTCATATTTAGTTGATTGGGTATGTGGAATTCAGAATAATCCAGTACATGATGGTCTATATCGAGCATTATCACCCTTAAATAGCCTTCCTCAATCTGCTAAAGGTATCCTGAAAGAGCGCCTAATCTCAGGGAACCATGAAAATGACATACGGAGACGCAATGCACTTTCTTGGGTCTCAAATATTAATAATAAACCTTGTACGAATTGGGATACTGAACCTCATGAACTAAGTACATCTCATTGGAAAGATATCAAAAGCGGTGCACATTTTTTTCAACTTCGTGACAAAGCAATGCTATTACTCGATACTATTGAAACTCAATTGGCCAATAGCCAATCAGGTGAATTATCACCCGGCGATCAACTCACCGAAACTCTCGAAAAAGCACTAGAAACTGTTAAGTCATGTGCGGATAGCTATATAAACCTTCATCACGATCCAAGTCCAAGTAAAATAGCAACTACATTTGCCAAAGAATGCTTACAAAACACTAGTGAAGCCATACTTAACTCCATTGTTGAAAGGGATAATCAGGTCGTTAAATTAAGACAAGGACAAATCGTTAAAGGGCCTGCGTTTAATGGTGAGCAAAAGATACCTGATGATGATGACTACGATGGGCTTTTCCCTAAAGGAACGTCATACCGACTATGGAATTTAAATATTCTGAATATTGATTTTAATGATCAATTGGAAGATTTACTTGAATCTAAGCGAAGCGATCATGAGTAATAATTATCCAAATTCATTATTGTCATGTTTCTGTCCACCAACAGACTACGTCGGTGAATTTGCACTATTAACCGGGTATTCAGCCGATGCACTATTTTTAAATGATGCGTTAGAAAAATTTACACATAATGTCGGTTGGCGAAGAGCTCAAGAAGGTAAAGCCTCTATTGCATTAATGCTAGATAAAAACCATAGGCAAATATCTACAGTAGATTGTCCCGGACTCATTCATTTACCTTTCGACACAAATGTTAAAAATGAATTTAAGTTACTTCATTCAAAAGTTGGTTTGTTGCTATTTAAGAATACCGGCAATAATGAGCAGGTTATTAGATTGGTAGTGTCTACCGGAAATTGGACGAATCAAACCATAGAATCAAGCTTAGATTTGGTATGGTCTATTGATTACGTTGTTAAGCCTTATGAAGAGCCTCAAGCGAGAACAGATATTGTAGCAGCTTTTGAGTTTATGAGTGCAACGCTTAAACACTTTGATAGCCGGATCCTAGTAAGTAACAAACGAAGCCAAGGTATGACTTTAACGGCAGATCAATATCTTCGCTTCCTAACCGTTTTTAAAGGTATTGAAAGAGAAAAGGACTATATTTCAAGGTTTTTTGATAACCGTACTGAATCGCTTGTCAAGCAACTTCCTAGACTAGTCAAAGCACATACTAGGGATACTAAACGAAATTACCTATTACTCGGATCTGGATTTTATGAAGGTGATAACGGTTCAAATAAACTACCAATTACAATATCTACCATAGAAAATACGTTAATAAAAACAGGCCTTCTAAATAAACACTGTAGAGAAAAAGATATATACATCAACCCAAAAAATTGCCAAGTAATCTCCAGTTGTGCTGATACATTAAGAGATAATGGTTGGGAAATTAGAAATGCATTTGATCCAATCTTTCAAGACAAACAGAGTGTTAGAAGTTTGCACGCAAAATTTATCTTCTCGGCAAAAAACACAAGTAATGGAAAATGTGTGAACCCATGGCTTTATCTAGGATCCGGAAATCTGACGAAACCAGGATTTTTGAATAGAGCAAGTAAAAATGTCGGCAACCTAGAAGCGGGAGTAGTTTTTTGCCCCGAAGGCATTCACTGGGAAGACAAGGATGATGAGCTTAGCATTAGCAATAGATTACCTGTTGATTGGAAGTCCAAAAGACTGATAGAAAATAATGACGAGCTTACTGCAGGCGGTGACATGCCGGAGCACGATGATGAGTTTTACGCCGCCCCAGTGAGTTTTTTTACTTTATCTAAAGTAGATATTGATTATTTTCTTCTTACACCCACACCCTGCACTGATCTATCATATGAAGTACTGAACCCGTCAAATACCATGTGCGAGGTTAAAGAAAATAAAATAAAATGGCCATTTGAGTCCCCGCGTCAAGTTAAAGTTAGTTGGAAAATCAATGGTGAATCCTACAGTTCCTACGTCCCCGTATTTGATGATCTTGGGCGATTATCAGCAACCAAATTACCTGAATTGGACATTGATGATGCATGGTGGCAACTTAGTGCATTTCCAATGTTACCTGAAGATGATTCTATAGACGGTGAAGGAGACGAAACTGAAAACAATAATAATGGCATATCTTCTATTTCTTCAGAGGAGAAAACCTATCATATTAATCGGATGATGGGTTTGGTTGAACACATAGCACAAATACAAACAACCATAAGTGAAAGGGATTGGACTCAATGGTGCAATAGACTAGAGCAGACACTGTGCCAGTTGGCTAAATCAAACACCATTGCTTACTTTAATAAAATTGGCGTCAATCCTATCTCGCCTCTTTGGGCAAAACCCTTTCGACCAAATTTTGCTGAATCACCTTCATTAGTTGCAGGAAAGTTATATGAATGCGTGCTTGAAAAAATTGAATCCAAACTAAAACTCACTAACTTGTTAAAGCTTGGAGAATAAAATGAGTGAATTTTTAGGTTGGGTTAAAGTTTCAGAAATCATCAGTAGTACGATTAAAAATAATAACAGACTAAATACAAGTCAAAAAACCAGCGTGAAAAAGCTAATTGAATATATACAGACAACTGGAATTATCATTGCTGACGAAGTCGGCATGGGTAAAACAAGAATTGCTGTTGAGTTAATACATGCTGTGAAGAAAGCAGGAGGTAGAACAGCCGTCATTATACCGAATGCACTGGGTTTTCAATGGCAGCAAGAATTAAATGAAAGAGAGAAGGAACTAGCACCTAGCCACACGATTACCAGCTTAAGGCGATTTATGTCCGCCTGGGAAGATAAAGAGAACTTAGAACCCTGGGATGAAAAATCAGTTGTGTTAGTTACACATAATTTTGCAAATTGGCAGATTGGTGGTCGATCAGACTCAAGTCGCTGGTCCTTATTACCTTTAGTGTATGCTCATTGGAGAAAGAAGGAGACGAATCAATTTCCTCGTAACTATCTAAATAATGACCTCCTTAGTGATAGTCGTTCGAAATATTGTGCGGAACGAATTATTAAACATGTAAGCAGCTTACCAAAAACGGATAACTGCCGAAAGATTCTCAAAGAAATAGAGGAAAAATATATCTGGGGGAAGGACTCGTTATCGGGCGAGCATTATTCTAAAGGAAATGATTACCAGGTATTATTAGAAAGAACTATTGGCCTAGGATTAGGATCATTTGATTTAGTAGTAATTGATGAAGCTCATAAAAGTCGGGGCGATAGCAGTATACTAAACCGAGTTCTAAACAACGTAATAATCCAGAATAGCACTACACGAAGATTAGCGGTAACTGCAACACCCGTTGAATTGGACATTAGTCAGTGGAAGACAATGTTAGATAGGATTCAGTTGTCAGAGGATTTACAAACTAATGTTTTAACCAGCATTTACCATTACTCTGACGCTGTCAACAAACTCCAAAAGTACTGGAAGAGTGATAAAGGGGTTAGAGATGAGTACAAAAAAATAGCTAGGGAATTTGAAACTTCTTTAAAGCCCTATTTATTACGACGAGATAAGCGTCATGATAAAACAGTACAGGCTTTCAAATGCGCTTCAGGGCTACCTATAAATTCATATAGGAAAGAGATATCAATAGACATTGAAGTTAACGGGCTAAACGATCAATGGAAAAATATTATCTGTTCAGTTGAAGGTTTATCAGCTGCTTCAAGTATGCAAGAGGATTCTGTATCAAAACGAGCAAGGTTAACTCTCGCCAATGGACACGGCATAGCAGGTATAATTGATCAGGCTACATCCTGTAAAAATGATGAAGAATGTGACGACCTGATCCCAGTAATCAAAATTAACAATAAAAAATCAGAAAGAGCAGCATGGTGGAAAAATAAAATATCGAAAACATATCAGAGCGGTAATGACTCACTTTACCAACATCCGGCAATATTAAAGATTATTGAAAACATAGAAGCGGACCTTAATATAGGTCAAAAAGCATTGGTTTTTGGTAAGTTAACTAAACCCATGCGTGTATTGGTGAATCTACTAAATGCACGACAAATGTTACGTCAACTTAAATATGATAAATTTTGGCCTCAAAGAAAAATTCATGGTAACGAAAAAACAGATGACCTTGACTCTGAATTTAGTGCTGTTCAGGTAGCTTTACAGCAACTAAACTATAGCTGGTCAATTAGTGAAGTAAATGGGCGCTTAAAAAGTCAGTACGATAAACACTCCAAATTTATTGACACTCGTAAACATAACCTAATAGACAATATTGAAGAGTCGGTAGAGTTACTTGATAAGCGATGTAGAAGCTTATTTTCTGCCTTTAAAGACTCAATAGATTTTGTTGGAACAAAAGAAAATACCTCCTTAATATATATCACTCGTGCAATATATGAAATTAGTGAGGCTGGTGGTAATGATCTTACCCCAGAGCAAGCTGCGCAGGGGTTTATTGATCTCATGGGAGCGGTTACCGCTGAAAATGAAGGTGATATTGATGGTGATGGTGAGTTGGACGAAGACGAAGCAAACGAACTCTGGCCAAGCATAGAAGAACGAATTAGAGAAGAATTTGCTCATGTACGAGGGGGAATGGCTAGATTAATGTATGGTGGCACATCTGCTGCTAGTCGCCGAGTGTTGCAACTGGGTTTCAACCGGAAAAATAGTTTTCCCAGCGTGTTGGTAGCCCAATCTGTCGTTGGCCGAGAAGGATTAAACTTACACCAAGCTTGTCGTATTGTTTATTTAATGCACCCTGAATGGAACCCAGGTGTGGTAGAACAGCAAATTGGCCGCATTGATCGTTTAGGATCTCGCTGGGAGAAAGAGTTTCTCCGAGCTCAAAAAAACGGTACCCCTGCAAAAGAACTACCATTTATAGAAGTGAAATCTATAATCTTTAAAGGGACTTACGATGAATATAATTGGCAAGTATTACGAAGCAGGTCGAATCAACTTCGTTCGCAATTACATGGTGTGGTTATTCCCGAAAGTGGAGCAGATAATTCATTTGATGATATCCGAGAGGATTTAAACAATTCTGCCCCCTCCTTTTATTAACTGGCCTATATGAGCTCGTTTGGAGGGTGCAGCCAATGTAACTGTCTACCATAAAGCCAATAATGGCTAAGGGTAGGCAGTTACACCTAATTAGCTACATCCTCCGGGAATCACATACAGAGTTTCTATTCGCTCACAATCCATTTTTCACCATTACTTCACTGCACCGACATGGAACTAAAAAGAAGTTCGACATCTTCAGCTAAAAAATTAATGGCTAATTCAAACTCAGTATTTGCAACATCCTCAAACTGATTAAATAATTCTCCTACTTCTGTACTTGGAACCAATAATCCTTTTACTTTCAGCTTTTTGATACGCTCAATAACAGCTGTCAAATCTCCTCTTACAAATAATCTATCTATCTCTTCAAGTTCATTAACAACCCAGGATTCAGAACGAGCTAACACAGCTTTAAGCGAAATCACTTGATTAAATAAATCAATATATTTGTTACATTCATCGATATGAAACTTCCCTATCCCATAATCATCCACGAGACCCTCAATACCTTTCAGTGCTTTAGTATGGATAACTCCGTATTTAAGGCATAGACCACTAAAACAGCCATATAACAAATTACTTATATCCCTATCGCTAAGGTTTCCCATAAACCCATTATTAATTATTTCTTCTAAAAGGAAGCAACAACCTGCATCAAATAACTTAGGAAGATTAGATAAAGCTTTAACATTATGCATTGTAAATACGCTCAACTACACTTTGATATAAATCACTTAAAATGCCTTACAAGCACGAAATCCTAGCTTTCACATAATTACTTTCTACACAAAAAAGGCACTCGTGACTCCATAAGACAACACATACGCCCTCTTCCTTGCCCTAGTTATAGCCACGTACACCAAACTGCGCTCTTCCGTCTCCGCTTCCTGTGCAGATACCTTATCCGCCTTACCTGCCATGGCAACGGCCAATGGCACCAAACCTTCATTCGCCGAAGCCAAGATCAATTGGTCAAATTCCAAACCCTTGACCCTGTGTATAGTGGCCATCTTAATGGCAGCATCTCGTCTGCTACCTACTTCAGAAGGCTCGATAACAGAAGTGGCTAACCCTAACGCCTCTAACTTCTCACGGACTGCCATGAGTTCAGCAGTCGTTCTGGCCACCACACAAGTATGTGATAGCGGCGAGCCACTCTTTTCTACCAGCGCCTTTATATACTCAGCTTGTTCATCGTCGCTCGTAAAATGCTCTAGCAATGGCGGTTCACCATGAGTCAATGACTTATAGAGGGTGTTATTATCCTTACCCCCGTCCAAATCATCGATATTACGGCCCTCAAGCAAGCTACTGGCCCAACGCCTAATTTCATCCGTGGTGCGATAGTTAATATGCAGTTTCTTAGCTCGCCCCCTGATATTGATATTGCACTGTCCCAATACCACTCTGTTACGGCCATAGATCCTCTGGTGGGCATCCCCCACGATGAACATATCGTTTTTCTCTTCTGTCACCATCTCACGCAACAATAAAAAGGCCTGGGTTCCCATGTCCTGGGCCTCATCCACCACAATAGAGCAATAGGGTAGGTCTAACTTAGACGAGGCAATGTTCTCGCGTGCGGCGCGGTAACAGTCATCCATCTCTTTTTGAGAGTTAACATCTAACTGCTTCCGGTAGGATTCGAATACCGGCCATATGGCCACTCGTTGCTGACGGTCGAGCCGCGTGCCCCTGCCTATGCGGGACACTTTCTTATAGGCTTCTAGGGTATTCACCCCCTGAGGTTGGATAATTCGCTGCCACTCTTCCTTGAAGAAGCTATCGGGCAGATCATTGCCAATAGGTTTGAGGTAAACCGCGTTCTTCCAATAGGTTGAAAGAATTGATTGGTCCAGCATGAGGCGGAACCCACCCACATACTCTTTCAGGAAGTGTTGCACCCAAAGGTCCAGGTTCACCACTTCAATTCGGGCAAACTCTTCCTCTGTACAAATATTCTTCAGGTTGTTTTCGATGTCTACAGCTAGGTTTTTGGTAAACGTCGTAAAAAGGACCTTGCTATCTTCTGTGGCAACATTAGCCGCCAGCCACTTGGCCCGATGCATGGCCACCACGGTTTTACCCGTTCCTGCACCGCCTAACACCCGTACCGGGCCATTCTTATGGCCATCTACAAGTTTACGCTGAGAGGGATGCAGAAAGACACGCCATTTTTCCAGGCCAGCTTGCAAAACACTGGCTAGTTCATCTTCATTGCGGGTCACCACAAACTGGGAGCGGGTATTCAATCGATCTAACGCTTTGGCAAAGTTCGAGGTATCGTAATTACTAAAACCATCCACATCCCGTTCCGACAGAGTTAATTCATAGGTTCTCTCAGAGGGTTCTATCATGTAATAAAGCAGACCCTCGAACGCATCCTCTGGCAGGATGCGTTCGAGCATATTTAACTGATTTTCACTGGTCACCTCTCGCACTTTTTCAATCAGTTCTTCAGGCACACCTAATTTGAGTAATTGGCGGTCTTTCAAGCCAGAAAAAACACAGTGCTGATCAGCTTGCCTCTCAAACTTCGGTAAGGAGGCGGCCTGCTCAACATAGTCCGTGGGAATAATCTGCAGTAGGCCGGTATTGGCATTTACCCGGCATTTATAGTTAGCCGCCCACTGATAGGCTTTGTCATGATGATCCACTATCAGGAAGATATACACATCGCCTACATCAGGGGCACACAGAATTATTCGGTATGCCTGGTCTACTCGAATAGAACGAAGACTGTTGTCTTTGGTTGCATTTAGCGTTTCATAATTTAAACCCGGTGACTTAGGGTTATTCTGAAATTTTTCAATGACCTTATTTACCTTGGCTTGAATGTTTACATCAAGCTTACTCACGGTAGAGAAGTAATTGGTTGCGAATGCTACTTGTGCTTTTTCCATTATTATTCTCTTAGCAATTTTTTAACGTCGTCTACTGAGGTAGTCGTATCGATGATCCGCCAGCCTAGAGCGATAAACTCAGACTCACTGACAGACTTTTGTTCATGGGTCAGCAAGACTAGCTTCATTGCTGGCCACGCCAATTCGGCTTCAGCGATGACCATACCGCTATCATCATCAAGCTCAAAGTAGACGCTAGGGATCTTTATACCTTCATTTACAAACTGGCCTAGCCAGTCTTTTACCGACTCGTCCACCTCATTGAGAGCAGACTCCCAAGGGCTTTGCTCATGCTGACCCTGGCTAGCAACGCTCAGATAATCAGGCAAACCGTTCTCGTCATTCTGCACGGACTCATCCAGCAACCGGGCCATGACGTTTACCATCTTCATCTGACGGACCTTGCTTGGTTCAACGGTCTTAAGATCGGGATGCCCCACCACAATGGCTAAACTCTGTGCACGGGAGATGGCCACATTTAGGCGATGAATGTCATATAGGAAATCCAATCCCCGCGGACTTTCTGCCGGGTCACTGGCACACAGACTATAGAACACCACGGGTGCCTCTTGGCCTTGGAACTTATCCACACTGCCCACCTTGGCATGCTTGCCACCCGGTAGACTCTCTAACGCCACCTTGAGTTTGCTCACCTGATGATTGTAAGGCGCCACATATAAGATTTGTGCAAACGTGACCGGCTTGGTCTCGCCTTTTTTGTTGGTGAACTGGCAGGTTAAAAGCTGCTTGGTGGCCGTGACTATTTTCTCAATTTCTTCATCACTGGACTGGGTATTGCCCGAGTGTTCTACCGGCATGGAGATGATGCCAGCCTCTTTGGTAATGAGACTTGCACTGGCTGACACGGTAATGACCTGTTTGTCGTTATCCGGGTCACTGTGCAATTTGCCTTCATATACGGCACCCGATATAAACTCATTAACCGCACTGTGCATGCGGTAAGTGGTACCAAGGAAAACCCCCATGTCATCCGGGATGGTTGGGTTATCCTTTAACAGGTAATCCAGGATAGACAAACCGCTCTCGGCCGGGTGAGTACCTTGGGTGGGCTGACCCAACTGCATCTGGTCACCCATGATCACTATATTCTTGGCACAACGGCTCATGGCGATCAGGTTCGCCACCGATACTTGGCCGGCTTCATCGATGAACAGGTAATCTAATTGATCTTCCATGTCATCACGTACAAAGCCCCAGGCTGTGGTTCCCAACACACAGGACGGTTGCACTTCTTTTGCTAAACCACTGTTGGTGACGATTTTAATACCACACTCTTCTAGTTCGGGCCCCGTGTCCCTGGTACAAACAAAGTGGCCGGGTATCTCCTGCTCTTCACAATATTGGGCGGTGCTAAGCAATAGGTTGTTGATTGCCTTATGGCTGTTACTGGAGATACCTACCTTCAACCCATCTTTTATGGCCGCGCCAATGATGTGTTTACCACTGTAGGTTTTGCCGGCTCCAGGTGGCCCTTGAATGGTGAGATAGCTGCCATCCAGATTCAGTACAGCCTGTATCAGTTGTTGTAGTGCATCCTGACCCGGTTGAATAATTGGACCTCTGGCATGGCCCTTAATTTTAGGGGGGCTGCGTTTGAGGAAATCGACAATTGCACAATCCCCTAACGTGCCAAGATGATAGCTTTGAACCACCTCGGAAAGCGCAGCGGCTATGGTCTGGGCACTCACCAATTCATCCGGCACTAGGGTCATGACAGGTGGCAGGTTATCCTTGGTACTTTTAAAGACGATTAAACCGTTTTTCAGGTCACTCTCATCTTTCACCATGTTGGCTTTGATGCGTTTACCGTCTTCATCTTCGGCGCCTAATACATAAAAACTTTCACCCGAGCCTTTAAAGTCCTGATCCTCATTAAATGAGTATTCATAACCCTGGCTACGTTTAATTTTAAAAGGCTTTCGCTCGGTTCGTTCACACAGGGCAAGACAGTCCAGATCATCTACCAGATCCAGATCGGACATACCCAGTCGATCGAATAACTTCCAGAAGACTGGCTTCTCTTCACGGCGGTGGAATTCTAAACTCCAAGCAAGATTTTGCGTCAGATGCCCCGCTTGAGAGTCCAAACCCTGCGCGTCTGCTTTGGCCAGCATATTGTCCCTAAGATTGGTCCGTGCTGTGACCTCTTCCTTTAATTGCGTTTCAACTACTTCCGTTTTGCCAATATAGGCAATGCCATGTTCTTCTTGGCGAACGCGTAACCAGTCCACCAGCTCTTGGGTGGAGTCGCAGTCATCAATGTTGTAATCACGAATGTCTTTAAGGATCTTACTGGTTTTCCAGGTATCCCCTTCCTCACCCTCCTTATTCAGCGTGCGCCAGTTGTCATAAACCACCACGCTGTCGCCGCCATTGCCCACTTCTGTCTGGCGTTTACCGCGATATAGGTGCTCAACATTTTTAATGGAGTACCTGGGCTCACCTAACAACAAACCGCTTTTAACCAGTTTATAAAGATCCACAAACACTTCATTGCGCAGCAGCTCATCCACTTCAAATTCACATACCCCATAACGGCCCATGAGCTTACGAATAGCCGCTATCTCATAATTGGCATAATGGTAAACATGCATCTGTGAATCTTTCTGCCAGCGTGCATATACCCATTGAATGAAATCACCGAAGGATTGTTTCTCTTGGACTGAATCATGGGCCCAGAAGTCTATGAAGTCTCGCTCCCCCCGCTCACCTGGTTTAGTAGGTTCTTTAAAAAAGCTATTACCCCATAGGTACTCGAGCCCTCCCTCGTCGAGAGGAAAACCCTCAATATCGAAGAAGACATCCTGATCACTGTGAGGAGGCAATAAGGCCAGGCCTTTTTTCTCTTGGGGTTCGGGCACTAAAATCTCGTAACAGGGTATTTTGCTGTCACTTAATTCTTGTTTTTTAAGTGTCGCTTTTTGGATACTGGCCTGGGCCCTTAAGCGATTGAATACCGAATTGTCGACACCGGACACAGAGCTGTCGGCGCATTGAGCCAGCTGAGTCATGGTCGTTATACCAGCTTTATTAAACTTCTTAATCTGAGTGCGGGTCATGGTGGCTACTTGTGATAGATGATCACGCTCGACCAATATTTCGTGAGCGTAATCAGCCCAGTGACCATGGTTTTTACTTAAGGCGGGATCCGGTTCGTTGTCAGGGTCAAATTCCGCTTGGGAAGTTAAGAAGGCGTGTTTCAGGCTCTGGTAATAGTAAAAATAATCATCCACCCGAAAAGTGGCCTGCTCTTGATTGCCCAGTACGATGGCCATGTCTTGCGGGCGTACACCTTGAATACTTTCCAGCATTTCGGCGTAACAACACAATTGCACTAGGAATTTTGGTTTAACCTGACGTGAAAGCTTGGTGTCCCATACTTCGTAATGGAAATCACCTAAATTACTCTCACCTGGCACCTTCACCAGAAAGTCGGCATAACCTTTAAATGGGGTAAGTTCCAGGAAGGCTTGAAAGATCACTTCCTCGCCACGAGTCATGGCAGCCAGCGTTTCTTTGGCCTTTTCTTCTTTAGATAATTTGTCGGCCACGGTGAAGACGGTTTTACCCTGATTTTGCAATTCAGAGATCAGGTCTTCTTCGTGCTGGTAGCCTCTCTTTTGAAGCACTACATTTAGCGCATCAGCAGTATCTTCTACCGGGGCATCTTTTTGCGGGCACTGCTTGGCATAACGATCCATCCAGCTGGCGAACGGACTTTGCATATACGTGCATAAATCTGAAGGGCTATAGATCCAATTCCGTTGGCCTAGATACATAATACTTCCTTATTTAGTATGATATTGTCTGTTAATCCTACAAAAGTAAATGCCCACTTCGCAAAAAAACATTACCCAAATCAACAAGTTAGTTTAATTCTGTATATTCTGGTTTTAATTGAGCATTATTTAGCCGATTCGCCTTTTGAGCTTAACTGGTCACTCATTGCCCTACCGAGTAACCCGCCTGGGCAGCCTCGAAGTCATCAAATGGTTTTGTCCACTTCTCGTATGGGAATAACTCATTGATCGTTTTCTGAAATTTATCATCGTGCAACAGTTCTATGGTCACGTCTTTGAAGGTGCAATGCAGCTTGGTGGTGTTGATTAACTTCTCAGCCGATGGCGCTGCCTTGCGCAGAATTACCAACAGGTACTCCCTGGATATTTCGTCGTCGATACCTGAAGA
>MAAB01001363.1_pt1 | contig 48873 bp, 27 predicted proteins | sample 1115991 | NCBI WGS metagenome assembly MAAB01 (sample SAMN04961124, study PRJNA320927) | seawater metagenome | isolation source: sample BD02T18 sea water enriched with oil for 18 days | place: USA:Gulf of Mexico | collected 2013-07-27 | reverse complement strand
ATGGCCATGTAATCAATCCCTATTACTTGTGCGCTTGTTAAAGCTTTGGCATCTATCTCCATGCTATGGGACATAATCACCATGGCATTTACCCCTTGTTTAAGGAGATACTCAGACAAAGGTTCACCTAGCTCACTAAGAATCACATCCACATTGGGAAAATGCTTAGCTCTTGCATGACTCGGCCTTGGATCCGCGAGAGCGACTGTCCATCCCATCTCTTTGGCCATATTCACCAAGGGTTTTGCATCCACACCACCACCTACAATCAGTAAATGAGGCTCAGGAGAAATAGCTTGCACTAACCACTCTTCATCACCTCGACTTTGTAAGCTGACCTTATGAAAGCCCCTATCTGATAGGGTTTCAAAATAGGCATGATTGGCATTGATTTTTTGATGATACAAACCCTGTTGACGATTATCTAGAGCCCTTAACATGTCACCTAGGCCCAGATCATTTTGCACAGTGATGGGCTGAAGCATGATATAAACCTTGCCACCACAGCCAATGCCCAACTGATAAGACCAATCGTCTTCATCGGTGGCGTCATAACTCAATAATAAGGGCTTGCCCCATTGCATTACTTTTCTGGCGTTGCGGACAATGTCGGCTTCTAAGCAGCCTCCACTTAATAAACCATGCTGCTCGCCTCGACTGTTTATCAGGGTCAAGGCCCCCGCTTTTCGATAGCAGGAACCCTGTGTTTTATAAACTGTCCCTAGCACCCAATCAGTCTCTTCTCGACCCTTATGCCATGCTTTAAGCATGGCCGTCAGTTGATTGTCCATAGGGTGCTCCCTCAGCTAAATGTAAAGCCGGCTTTTGTCATAGGAAGATCTGTAATACGCACACCCGTAACCGCATAAATTGCATTGGCAATGGCGGGGCCAGTTGGCGGCACTGCAGGCTCTCCCACACCGGTTGGTGCTGCATTGGAACGCACAATTTCAACCTCAATCTCTGGCATATCTGCATAACGGGTTGGCAAGTATTGCGGGAAGTTAGCTTCAACGACTTCACCTTTATCAAGGGTAATCTCGTTACGCATTATGGCGCCTAAAGCAAAACCTGCACCGCCTTCCATTTGCGCTTTAATCACATCTGGGTTGATCGCTACCCCACAATCCACCGCAATATGAAGTTTATTAACATGGACTTTTTTAGCGTTAACACTGACATCCGCCACCACAGCAACATAGGTGTTAAAGGAGAAGTGAGACGCAAAACCACGCGTATCGCCTTTTTTCCAATTTGCCATATCACGCGCTGTTTTAATAATGTTAGCCATTCTTTGACCTTTGGCATCCGCCTGATCAAGGTGACTCAATCTGAGTTCGATTGGGTCGCGTTTAGCTTCAGCTGCGACCATGTCCATCAAGCTTTCCATCACAAAGGCAGTATGAGAGTGTCCAACCGAACGCCACCAAAGCACAGGGATCACAGATTTAAAGTCGCTTACACCCAGTGACATTTTAGGTACTTGGTATAAGGTATCCGATAGCCCTTCCACACTGGTGTGATCGACACCATTGTGAACCACCATGGCTTCAAACGGTGTGCCCTTCATAATAGGCTGAGCAGCAACCTGATGATCCCAACCTAATAGCTGACCCTCTGCATTCAAGCCAATTTTGGCTCTGTGCATAGACATAGGACGGTAATAACCACCACGGATATCGTCTTCACGGCTCCACACAAGTTTAATCGGCGTTTGGCTACCATAGGCTTTAAACGCTAGCGCAGCTTCCACATGGTAATCTGAGCTCATATTAGCGCGTCGGCCAAAAGAGCCACCCGCATAAAAGGTTTTTACTTCAACTTGTGCTTGTTTAAGACCCAGTACATAAGCAATCACGCCTTGTACTAAGCTTGGGCCTTGGCAGCCATCATGGAATCTGACGCCATTGCTTGTCGCCTCAATAACACAATTAAGCGGTTCCATTGGCGCATGGGATAAAAATGGAAATTGAAAGTCGGCTTCAACAAGATGCTCTGCGTCTTTCATGGCATCTTTGGCGGCGTCTTTAGTCGTTGGCAAGCCACTAAACATAGCAGGTTCATCGACTAACCTTTTGTATTCGGCACGCATTTCGTCTGTACCACGGGTTTCTGCAGCAGAGAAATCCCAGCTTACTTTTAGAGCATCTCTTGCTTTAAAAGCGGCCCAAGTATTTTTTGCATAAACCGCAATACCGGCTTTATTAGCGAGGGTTTTAGCATCGACAAAACCTGCGATTCCCTTAGCGTCATCCAGGTTGAACGAATTTACCTTACCACCAAACTTAGGCGAACGATGAATCGCCACATAAAGCATGCCAGGCAATTTAACATCCATAGCAAACATGGCTTGGCCATTGGTTTTCGCTTTTGAATCCTTGCGCGGTAATTTAAGTTTACCAATCAGATTAAACTGATCAGGCGTCTTAGTGCTGGGTTTCTCAAGCGGTGTAAGAGACATCGCCTCTTTTATGAACTCACCAAAATGGGCGGTTTTATTGCCGGCACTGATGACACCGTTACGAATGCGAACCTGAGTTTGCTCGATACCCCATGCAGCACTCGCCGCTCTGACCAGTAAGTCTCTCGCCATGGCACCCGCTTCACGATATTGCATGTAAGAGTTAGCTATGGCGGTAGAGCCACCCGTTACTTGAGCGCCTAAAAATAGGTTTTTATAACGAATACCATCGGCTGGGGCGAAGTCTATTTTCATTTTTTCCCAGTCAGCATCCAACTCTTCCGCCACTAGGGTTGTCAGACCCGTCGTTGTGCCTTGGCCCATTTCAAAATGCTTGATAACAACCGTGATTTCGCCCTCTTGGTTAATGCTAACAAAGGGGTTTACCACTATGTCAGCAGAACCCATCGCTAATAAACCATTTGAATTTAAGCCAAGCATCATCACAGCCGAACCTGTCGCAGCGGACTTTAAAAAGCCACGTCTTGATATATTCTGAGTCATATTAAGCCTCCAAGTTTTTTGCGGCAGTTTTGATCGCGTCTTTAATACGCACATAGGTTGCACAGCGACAGACATTACCTTGCATGGCCGCTTCTATTTCGGCATCGGTTGGGGAAGGATTTTGCGTTAATAAACCCACCGCTGACATGATTTGACCTGATTGACAGTAACCACATTGCACCACGTCTTTTTCATTCCAAGCCGCTTGTACCACTTGTGCGGTTTTGTCTGCCAAACCTTCTATCGTGGTGATTTCACTTTCACCTACTGCATCAATGGGAAAAGAGCATGAACGAATTGGCGCACCTTGAAAATGTACCGTACAGGCGCCACAAGCCGCCACACCGCAACCAAACTTGGTACCGGTTAAATCCAGTTCATCACGAATGACCCACAATAAAGGAGTGCCGGGTTCAGCCTCAACGTCCTGTGCTTTTCCATTAATGTTTAGTGTGTATAACATATCTTCTCCCATGCCTATTTGACTCAACGTCACCCGAACCTGCCCGTTCTTTCATCTTGGTGATAGTGAATATCTGTCTATTATGTGAAATACCTGCGCTTGCTTTAGGGTTTATTCAAAGCGAAAAGCACAATAAAACTGGCTTAATACTAGAGATTTTAATGAGAGAGAACGTATCAATTACTCTAAAACACCTGCCTAATTCTCCAACGAGATTGAATCTGATGTGATTATCTCTTACAGTTCGACTATCACTTCTTATCCTGATTGCGAGTAAAAGTTAATCCATATGAACCTAGAAGAGCTGTTAGACGTAGCGACTAAATATTTGAATTATAAGGAAATTGAGGACAATCAGGTGCTAGAGCCTATGCCCAACTTCTTCCTTCATCAGTCAAAAAAGCCGACTCAGTTAAATGCTTGTTTCTACCACCCTATTGCTTGCATCATTCTACAAGGCAGTAAAGAAGCCATTATTGGAGACGAGAAAATATCTTATAGTGCGGGTATGTCTTTAATTGCCAGCCATAGCGTACCGGCATTCTCCCGAATTGTTGAGGCCAGCAAAGAAGCGCCTTATATCGGCTTAGCCATTTGTCTTGATCTGGGTATTTTACGCAGTTTGCAGAATGACATTGGTGAGTTAGCTATTCTAGAAAACACCTTCAAACCCTTAAATACAGGTCAGTCGAGTGATGCTTTAATTGATGCAATGGGGCGTTATTTTGCCCTGCAGGGAAACCCCTTAGAAATGAAAGTGATGGGACCCCTTATTTTAAAGGAAATACACTTCTTACTACTTAAGGCTTCAAACGGCGATATGTTAAGGCATTTAACCGGACAAGATAGCCATGTCAGTAAAGTGACACAGGCCATCGACCTTATTCGAAGTCACTATAAAACAACCTTATCCGTGCCTGATTTGGCCAAAAATGTGGGGATGAGTACGTCCTCTTTTTACGACCACTTTAAGCAAGTCACCAGATCAACCCCTTTGCAGTACCAAAAGGAATTAAGGCTAATTGAAGCCCAGCGGCTGATTCGTGAAGAGAATGCACCGGTTTCGACCGCCGCCTTTGAAGTGGGTTATGAAAGCCCCACCCAATTTAGCCGCGAATACTCCCGTAAATTTGGCAAAACACCGAGACAAGATTTAACGCTGACCATATAAAAATAGCATAATGTTTCTTGCAAGAGCCTTTGGCAGCAGGCTCTTACGCCAGCACACTCTTATCCAATATACCTTTATTGATCATCTGGCTTAATAACGCGCGGCTTTTCTCTCTCAGCCTGTCTCTTAATAACCTGACCGCTGGTGAGATAGATTGGCGGCTGGGGCAGATGAGCCAAAGCTCGGTTGGAGTCGGTTGAAACTCAGGCATCAAGGTCACCACCCTATCGGCTAGCAGGTCTGAGGCCATGTCCAAGCTAGATTTGGCGGCGATCCCTTTACCTGCCACACACCAACGTCTTACGAGATCACCATCATTAGAAATACGATTGCCCTTTACCTTAATTTTTAGCGCTTTGCCCTGATGGGTAAAAGGCCAAACATCATGCACCACATCATTGAGCTGATAATGCAGGCCGTTATGCCCTGCAAGCTCTTGCGGATGCTTGGGCGTACCGTGTTTTTCTAAATAATCCGGAGTGGCACAAATTAATCTGGGTACATTACAAATTTTAAAACCATAAAAATTGGCATCATTAGGAAAGCCGTAACGCAGGGCAATATCCACTGAATCCCGATAAAAATCGATATTGGAATCACTGATGTTTGATCTCAGACTTAATAAGGGATAATCATCCATAAACTCGTCAAGCCAAGGCGTCACTAGGTTGCGCCCTAAATCTGATGACACAGCTATACGTAATTCACCTTCGATAATGTCTAATTCTTCTTTTATATTTTGTTTGGCTTGAGACAAAATTTGCAGCGCTTGCTCGCATTGGGGCAGGTACTTCTCGCCAGCACTGGAAAGCCTTAATTGGCGAGTAGTACGAATGAACAAGGGCATACCCAGTTCGGCTTCGACTCGTTTAAGGGCGGCACTGGCTGTGCCGGTACGCATATCTAAGCTGGTTGCCGCGGCTGTGATACTGCGAAACTCCGCCACCTTAAGCACCACGTGAAGGTCTTCTAAAAGCATATTATCCAATATTTTTAGTAAATGTTTCGATTATTATGCTGTTTATTTAGTATTTAGCAATCTCTATTATGAGCTTCATCAGCTAACGAGATGACAAGCCGTTTACTTCCATTCGTTAGCTAAGCCTCTTAGTAAAATACAAAATTTAGGAATGAATGTTATGAAAGCAATCGGTTATCTCAGCAATTTACCCATTGACCATGTTGAATCTCTTATCGATATCGAACTGGATCAACCTACCGCTCAAGGTCATGATTTACTGATCAAGATTGATGCGATTGCGGTTAATCCGGTCGACACTAAAATCCGCCAGAATGTACCTTCAAGCACGACAAGTCATAAGGTCATTGGTTGGGATGCCGTGGGTGAAGTGATCGCCGTGGGTGACAAGGTCAGTCAATTTAAAGCCGGTGACAAGGTGTTTTATGCGGGTGATTTGAATCGTCAGGGCAGCAATGCTGAGTTCCAACTGGTTGATGAACGTCTTGTTGGTTTAAAGCCTAAAAGCTTAAGCAATGCTGAGGCCGCTGCCCTGCCTTTAACTGCCATTACCGCATGGGAGTTATTATTTGACCGCCTTGGTATTCAGATGCAAACACCTGATATCAAAGCTCAATCTAAAGAAATTATTTTAGTTGTGGGTGCCGCCGGTGGTGTGGGTTCTATTTTGATTCAAATTGCCAAAGCCATTAGTGGCGCGACCATTATCGCCACAGCATCACGTGAATCATCACAAACTTGGGTCAAGGAATTGGGCGCTGATTATGTAATTGATCACACTCAAGACCTAGAAACACAAATTGAAGCCTTAAATATTGGCTCTGTTACCCATGTTGCCAGCCTTAATGGTACTCAAGAGTATTTTGATGCTTATATCGAACTGCTCGCACCGTTCGGAAAAATTGCACTCATTGATGATCCAGCCAGCTTAGATGCGGTGAAAATGAAACGTAAAAGCTTGTCGTTACACTGGGAGTTTATGTACACCCATTCCATGTTTCAGACTGCTGATATGAACAAACAGCACCTTTTATTAAACCGTGTTTCTGATCTTGTCGACCAAGGTTATATCCATACCACGGTCAATCAGAACCTTGGTGCTATCAATGCTAACAATCTTAAAGCGGCTCACCAGGCAATAGAGTCTGGCCAGTCAATCGGAAAAATAGTGCTGGAAGGTTTTTAAAACCACTAACACTCACAGTAATACCCTCATTTAACATTTATAGTAAAGGAACATAGTCATGGCTAAATTAACCATAGTTGCCAATATCAAAGCAAATGAAGACAAAATCGAGCTTGTTAAAGCCGAGTTGTTGAAATTAATCGAAATCACTCGTGCTGAAGAAGGCTGCATTAACTACGACCTTCACCAAGATAACGAGAACCCTGCTCACTTCATGTTTTATGAAAACTGGGAAACTCGTGAATTATGGCAGACACATATGGGCAACCAACATTTGCAAGACTATATGGCGGCAACCGACGGTGCTGTGGCTGAGTTCATCCTAAATGAGATGACTCATATCGACTAGTATGAATAAAAACCTCCCTTGGTTAATGCCAAGGGAGGTTTTTTTGCAAACGTTATAAACAAGAATCGCGATAACTATCATCAAGGTCAAGGGGCAAAGGGTGGCGGTTGATACCAATCACCCTGGGTGACAGGCGCAATATGCCTGTCAATATACAAGCTCATGCACAAGCCAACAATGCACAAGCTCATGCACAAGCCAACAATGCACAAAATTAATGTAGAAAACCCTCATGTCATTAACAACTACATGAGGGTCGAGTACAGGGGTTAACCTAGCGCCAATTTATACCCATGTCGCCCATTTCCTTTCACGTTATAAAGCGCTACATCAGCGGCTTTAAACAAGGCCTCGACACTATCACCATGTATGGGGTAAATCGCGCCACCAATACTGGTCCCTATTTTCAACAGTCGATTTTCAAATACGATGGGAGCCTCAAATTGTTTGAGGATTTTATCGGCACAGGCCTCTAATTTTTTCGCGTCATGGGCATCTTGTAACATGATAATAAACTCATCACCACCGACCCTAGCGACCAAATCACCCGTTCGAATTTGTGAGCTCAACCTTTTTGCGACCTCTTCTAACACGGCATCACCAGCTAGGTGTCCATGATTATCATTTACCTCTTTGAAAAAATCTAAATCAACCCAGAGAATTGCAAACTGACGGCCAGAAAGACGACCCTCTTGCAATAGATTTTCTAGCTCTTGATTGAGCATGATACGGTTGGGCAGTTGCGTCAGAGGGTCATGGTAGGCTTGATGAATAATACGAAGCTCTATGAGTTTTTGTTGGGTGATGTCTTGATTGGTACCTAATAAACGTACACTTTTACCTTGTGCATCAGACTTGATGCCCACATGGGTTGAAATATAACGTTCAACCCCACTGGGTAAAATGATGCGAAACTCATAATTAAAATCGATTCCGCCTTTAATACCTTCTTCTGTTGCCAGCAAGGTGCTTTCTAGATCATCAGGATGAACCAAGCCTTCGAATAACTCACGGCTAGGTTCAATATCAGGGTTTACATCAAAAATGCGGTAGGTTTCATTAGACCAGATTTGCTTATTAGTCATCAGGTCCCAATCCCAACAGCCCAAATTTACCAGGGATTGAGCCGCTTTAAGGCGCTCTTCGCTTTCACGTAAGGCATGCTCGGCGCGTTTTTGTTCAGTAATGTCTTGGTTGGTGCCTAAAACTCTGACCTTATCGCCATTATCATCTTTCTCAAAGGTAAGGTGGGAATAGATATAACGCTCTTCCCCGTTTGGTCGTACAATTCGATAGCCATAGGTGATATCTTCATCTTGTTTAAGACCTTCAGCTAACTTCTCTTTCACATAATTTAGATCGTCCGGGTGAAGGAGGGATTCAAATAACTCCCGAGTAACAGGCACGCCTAGTTCAACACCCAGAATTTCGTAAGTTTTGTCTGACCAAGCTTGTTCATTTGAGTTGAGATCCCAATCCCATGTTCCTAGTGCCACCAGCTTATAAGCAGCAATCAACCTCTGCTCACTTCTTTTTAGCTTTTTAAGAAGTGCTTCCTCTTCTCGGTTCAACATAATTAAGCCAACATACGTGGAATCTATGAGCTAACTGCCGTTTCTTTGATTTCCTTAGAAAAGCGCAGCGCAGCGCAACGTCCCTAGACCATCATTTTTAGATAAGACGACGATGTTCACTTACCTAACTAAAATCTATTAGGGAACCTGCGATTAAGTCACCTGTTCTCAGTCTTAACAGAAAAAACGTCAATCAAGGCGTCACTTTGATGTAATGTAGGCACCTTTCGAGAAGTGGCAACACTGGGTGACATTTTTTCTGTAAGACCCGTAGGGCGTGGTATAAAAACCTTATCTATAAGTTGAAAGTCTGATCAATAGAATGACTATTAAGTTGCAGCCTTCGCCTTAAATCTCAGGCATTTTATCTACACGCTGAGGCGGGAGGACTTATTTGCAGGCTCCCTAGGTAAGTGTAGTTCAGCTTATTAATATGAAACCTATTTTCATGCACTTAACTTGGCTAATAAATAGTCATTTCGCCCACTTTCTTTCACGCGATAGAGCGCCGCATCAGCATGTTTAAATAAGGTTTCAATATCAACACCATGCTCAGGGTAAATGGCGCCACCAATACTGGCACCCACTTCAAGAGAAATATCATCATGAAATATAGGTTTAAGCAGGGCTTTCAGAATTTTACGGGCCACCGCTTCGAGTCGTTTGGCGTCACCCACATCTTCTAAAACAATCACAAACTCATCGCCACCGACACGGGCCACCAGGTCACTGGCTCGCACTTGGGCGCTCAGCCTTTCTGCAACACTCTTAAGTACTGTGTCACCCATTAAGTGGCCATGGGTATCATTAATTAATTTGAAATAGTCTAAATCTATCCAGAGTATGGCAAAAGGACGTTCATAGAGTAGGCCTTGTTCTAGTGCCAGCTCGAGTGTGTGATTCAGCTTGGTACGGTTAGCAAGCTCGGTTAGCGGATCATGGTAGGCCTGATGGCTAATGAGCATTTCGGCCATTTTTTGGTCAGTGATGTCTTGATTTGTCCCCAACAGACGCACCCTATTACCTCTCTCATCGGACTTAATACCCACATGCGTTGAGACATAACGCACCACGCCGTCGGGCCTTACTATGCGAGATTCAAAGGTAAAATCCACGCCTTCTTTTAATGCATTCGTGGTTAGCTCTACAATATGCTCTCTATCATCCGGATGCGTCAGCTCCTCAAACAAAGCGCGAGTGGCTTCTTCTTTTGGGTCTATGCCAAAAATGCGATAGGTTTCGTGGGACCAGACTTGTTTGTTAGTTTTTAAATCCCAATCCCAACAACCTAAGTTGATCAAAGAATGAGCCGCTTTTAGCCTTTCTTCACTTTCACGAAGCGCAATCTCAGCTAGCTTTTGCTCGGTAATATCTTGATTGGTGCCCAGAGCGCGTACTTTTTTGCCCTGCTCATCTAATTCGAAGGTAAGGTGAGAGAAGATATGTCGTATTTCACCATCTGGGCGTACCACTCTAAAACCATAAGTAAGGTCATCATTCTGAGCTATGCCGTTGTTAATGACTTTAGTGACATAATCTTTATCATCTGGGTGCAATATAGACTCAAATAGCTCCCTGGTAACGGCTTGACCCGGTTCAAGACCCATTATTTCAAAGCTTTGATCTGACCAACTCTGCTCATTGGTTTTTAAATCCCAATCCCAAGTCCCCAAGGACACTAACTTATAGGCAGCATCTAAACGTTTTTCACTGCGCTTTAGCTTTGTCAGCAGCTTTACATCATGCTTTTCCATCGTATTCCCCCCGTAAATCTAAAAAGTAATGACCTCATCATAAAAAACCATAACTTTGAATACGGTATGCTCTTATGTGTCTTTTAAGGCATTCACTTTTTGTAATTGCTTAGGATTTATTTCAACATAATGACGTTAAGATAACCAGATGTCGTTTTTACAGATGGCAAACAGTATTCAGTTCAACCCCCAAACCATTGATAATATTGAGTTTATTTTACTTTCGGATGGTGATAACCATCCATTTAAATATAAGTAAAAACTAATTTAGAGAGTTTAAAATAGAAGCTAAAGCAAAAACTGAGTAACTTTACCCTGCCCACCTTCACACTCAACTTTGGCATAGGCGCCATTGATTAGGGTTAGGTTGGGCGGCACGTGACCTATGTCCATATCGATTAATACCGGAATGCCTAAGTCAGTTAAATGCCGAGATAAAACCTCATGGTAGGTTAATGCCGCCTTATCATCTGACTTGGGGTAGGCAGAACGCCCAAGTAACACACCATCAACATGATCAAATACCCCTTTAAACTTCATCGATAAAATGCTTCTAGTTAGATTGGCTGGGGCCATTTCGACATTTTCTAAATAGAGAAGAACAGCGTCATCAAATTGTTGAGAATATGCGTTTAAATCCAGATAAGAGGTATCGAATAAATGCATTAAGGTATCCCAGCAACCTCCGATCAAACGCCCTTCTACCTTATTTCCCTTTTTGGGTTTAACCAGCCATTGCCAGTGTGTTTCCTGATGGGCTTCAAGTATGGCTTCTGGGTTTTTTTCAATGTCTGGCCATTGGTGGCTATGGTGCGTTGACGCACATTGGGTAAAGCTTGAACCTGCGGGTGTAGCAAGGTAATGCAGAGTATTTGCAGTGAGTTTGTTTACCTCATTCGGGGCCAGGTCCATTAAATTCGAACAATGGGCACTGGCCCAGCCGAGTCGACTGGTTAATACCGCGGTTATCGTACTGATATCCGAAAAGCCAAATAACCATTTAGGCTTTGCTTTTTGTAATGCCTCAAAATCTAAAAGTGGTAACAACTCCATGGCAAGCTCGCCACCCCAAGGCGCGGCGATTGCGTGCACAGTATCATCCAAGAGAAATGCCATTAGTTCGGCTCTTTGTGCGGCTGGCGCACTCACGTATTGCTTATTCCCGCGTAAACATTGGCCTTCTTTGATAACAAAACCCTTTGTTTTCAGGCCTTCAATGACATGCTGATAACGAGCTTCGTATTGCGCTTTGATACCGCCTGAAAACGCAGTGATAGCGATAACACAACCCTGTGTTAAGGGTGCGGGATAATACATAAACCTTCCTTGGTGAAACCAGATTGGTGAGAAATAGCCTCTATATGCGACCTTAATTTAAAACGGCTTGCTCCCTCATCTTAATATGTTGCAACATATGCTCGCAATATATATTTGAAAATCAGTTATTTAGAGTTAATACAGAACTTATTTATTGAAAGGACGCAGCTTGAATACAAGGATTAATAAAAATCACGTCTTAGCTTTGCTTGTATTAATCGGTTCTTTAGGACCTCTGGCAGCTGATGCTTATTTACCCGCACTTTCCCTGCTCACAACATTTTTTCAGGTATCCGATAAGATGCTGAAATTTAGTGTGACAGCTTATTTTGTTGGTTTTGCCGGTGCTCAAATCATTTTTGGTCCACTGTCAGATGCCTATGGCCGTAAAAAAGTGATTCTGCTCGGGATTGCTATCGGTGCTTTCGGCGCTTTTGTCTGTTTTAGCGCTTTAACGATTTGGCAATTTTACCTTGGGCGCTTTATTTTAGGGGTCGGTATGGCATCGGGCATTCCCGTTGCGAGAGCGGTTTTAAAGGACTTATTCAGCGGTAAGTCCTTATCCGAAGCCGCTTCAACCATCAATATGGTATTTGCACTTATGCCTTTTATTACCCCACTTATTGGCGCTTATTTAGCCAGCTATTATCAGTGGCAAACCCTATTCCAATTGGTTCTACTGGCGAGCATTCTGGTATTTATACTCACATTATTGTATTTGCCCGAAACGAATAAACATCTCAACCCCAGTATTTTAAAACCTAAAAATCTTTCAACGGCCTTTATCAATGTGATTAAAGACAGGCAGGTGTTTATCTATGGTTTTTCGACACTTTGTGCATTTGCATGTGCCACGGCTTACATGGTCTCTGCCCCTTTTATTTTTTTAAATACGCTAGGGCTCAGTATGATTGAATTTGCTTGGTTCGCCGGTCTCGTCACGCTCTCTTACATAGTAGGTGGCATAGTGAATAATCAACTGACTAAATATCTGGCACTCGACCGTATTATATTGCTCGCTTTAATCGGTATGCTGCTTGTTGCTATCAGCATCTCCCTCTGTTTAATGATTTGGTCAGTCAATTTAACCCTAATGATTGTGAATGTATTTTTACTTATGCTGGCCTCTCGCATGGTCTTTCCCAATGCATTAGCGGGGGCTTTTACAAGTAAACAAAAAGAGGTGGGCATTATCAGTTCGGTTTATGGTTTGTATCACACTATGGGAGCCATTTTAGCCAGCGCTATAATAGGGTTATTGAGTTTTGATGCCGCGACATCCATGGCGTGGGTGCTCATGGGGTTTAGTACTCTTGGGCTAATAAGCTTTAGTCTGCGAGTAAAACGGCAAACAAGCTTGGATTAATCTTCTTCACTCATTTCATTAGCAGGACTTATTTCGTGTAAATCCGATACATTCGCATTTTCTAAATAGTTTTTTGCCAACCCTTCAGGCAGCGCTTTACTATAATAAAAACCTTGAATCACATCGCAATCTAAATCGATGAGATAGTTGAGCTCATCTTCCTCCTCTACCCCTTCTGCAATAACCTTAAGCCCTAATGCATGAGCCATTAAAATGATGGCAGAGACTATCGATCTAACTGAGGTTTGATGCTTGGCTTCAAAAATAAATTCTTTATCTATTTTTAAGATATCAACCGGAAAACGGCGTAAATAACTCAGTGATGAATAACCTGTGCCAAAGTCATCTAATGAGATACTGACACCTAAGGCTTTGATCCTTCTAAGCACATTGGCATTATCAACTTGGTTCGTCATCAAGGCGCTTTCTGTCAGCTCTATGGTTAAAAAGTGTGCCGGTAGCCCACTGCTAATTAAACTAGTTTGCACCAAATCAAATACATCTTGACGCTTAAACTGAAAGCTTGAAACGTTCACTGAAACTCGACAATTTAATATGCCTAATTGACGCCATTCCTCCGCAACTTGACAGCTTTTAGCCATCACCCAAGTGCCTAGATCAACTATCATCCCCGTTTCTTCTGCTAGGGGGATAAACTCTAATGGTGAAATAATACCTTTGCTTGGATGATGCCAACGAACAAGTGCTTCAAGCCCGTATAAGCATTTGGTTACAAGACTCACCTGAGGTTGAAAATAGACTGCCAATTCACCTTGTTTGATGGCCTTTCTTAAGGCGTTTTCTCTTTCTATACGATTAGCGATCGCCTTGTTTAGATCATCCGCATAAAACTGAAAGTTGTTTTTTCCCTGCGCTTTAGCGTGATACATGGCGATATCTGCATGTTTGATCAGGTCTTCAATGTTATATCCGTTGTCTGGGTAAATAGTGATGCCAATGCTGGTGGTAATTTGTAGCTGGTGCTCATTAATAAAAAAAGGCACCTGCATGGATTTAATAATACGTTGGGCTATCACACTGGCATCCAGCACTTCTTGTAAACGGGGCAGCACTATGGTGAATTCATCACCCCCAAGACGCGCTAATATATCGTAATTATCATCATCAATCGGTTCGACACTATCCTCTTCCTTCATAGGTAAAATAGCATCATCAGCACGTAAACAGCTTTTAACCCGAGAGGAAAACTCTTGTAATAATAGATCACCAACATCATGCCCCAAGCTGTCATTAATGATTTTAAAGTTGTCTATATCGAGAAAAAACAAAGCAACTTTGTCCTGACACCTATCTGCTGAAACGAGTGCATTATTCAATAAATAATGGAACATGCGTCTATTGGGTAATCGGGTCAAACTGTCATGATAAGCAATGAAACGAATTTTCTCATTATTCTCAACCAATGACTTAGCCATCTCATTAAAGCCTAACGCTAGTTCGTTAATTTCACTGGATTCCCCTAATTTTACACTGGTTTCAAAATCCCCTTCGGCAATTTTATGGCTCGCCAAAACAAGAGTTTGAATAGGATTAACAACAGAACGGCGCAACAACCCCAGCAGTATAATCAAGGTAATAATAATGGAGGTTAATGTAATAAGGAAAATGGTCAAAGCCAGCTCTTGAGCCTGAATACTGGCTTGTTTTTTATCCACGCTATAGGTTAATTTATAACCAAACAATGTATTCTCTTGCACCTGATAGTAGGCATCATGAAACGCTTCTCCATTGATGTCACCTTGGCCTAATAATGGCTCACCAAATGAAAAGATAGCCTCTCCATTTAACAAACTAAATGAGATATTACTCTGCTTTTCGAACCCTAACTTTTGCAGTTCAGTTTGCAGCCAATTTAAAGAAATAGTGGTACCAATAAAGCCCCTTAAATGCGCTGGCGTATGGTCATCTTCTATACTTAAGTCCCTGAGTATTAATGCTTTAAATAAGTAAAGTGAGGGTTCACCCGTATCCGGGTTGTGTCCAATTATTTGAAAAGTAGCGTCGTTATTAGTATTTAAAAGTGGAAACCAAAAGCTATTCGCCTCTTCTTCTGTCACATTTTTATAACCTGGCATCACCCAATGAGTGTCTTCATAACCATCCGGTAAAATATAACGAATCTCTTGGTAAAATTGGAACACATTCTGATAGCTCTTAAACCTTTCATAAACCCCTCTTTGGTAAAGCTTATAACGCGTGTATTCATCTTCAATTAATGCATAATGACTGACTACCTTGTCACTCGCTAACAACTCTAAATTAGCATTCATCTGAAATAATTTAATATTAATTTGCTGCCTCAGATTGGCCAAATTTATGGTCATACTGCTAAGCAGTTTTTGCTGCTCACTCTTTAATAGATAGCTATAGGCGGTGCCCCCTAAAATTAATAGAGGGACAATAACAAGAGGAATTATGACCAGATTAAACTGCCGTTGTAGTTTCATAATTTAATCTACTAACTGCTGAAATTTTTGATTAAGACGCCTTAACGTCCTAGCTGGAAGCTCATGGAAAAATTCAGATTTCTCCAAAGAGTCCTCATCAGGAAAGACCACTTTGTTTTCTAAAAACTCTTGCTCTAATAAGGCCCTAGCCGCCTTATTTGGTGAGGCGTAATAAACATATTCAGCTAATTTAGCGGCCACATCAGGCCGATTAAGAAAGGCAATAAAAGCCAGCGCGGCGTCTTTTTGTTTAGAGTGCTTTGAGATAGTGAGAAAATCCACCCAGATATTGCTGCCTTCTTGAGGTAAAACATAAATAATATCTTGATGATGCTCCTGTAGCGCCAGCGCATCACCGCTGTACATCATAGCCGCTTGAATATCACCTGATACTAACGATGAGCTTTCATCAAGGTCCACATAATTAAAGCTTGCTACATTAGGTACAACTGTCTTTAACAAGGTAAATGCATCATCAATCTCTGCTTTATCAACGCTATTTAAAGAGTAACCTTTCGCTTTTAATGCTGCTCCAAAGACTTCTCTACCAGAGGTAATAAGGTTAATACTATTTTTTTCAGCTTTACCAAGTGCAAAAAAGTCCTGCCAACTTTCCATTGGTGAATGTACTAAATCTTGTCGATAAGCAATGCCAAGTGTCCCCCAAAAATAGGGAACGGCATAACCTTCAGACTCTGGGTATGAGTGACGCCATTTTTCATCAATATGTGATAAAGATCGAGGCAACTCTTTGGGTAAATGAGCCAACCAATTTTGCTTAACATAGGTTTTTAAGGAAAGGCCACTGGTTAAAATCAAGTCAAAACCGCGACCATTTTTTAATGCAAGCACCTCATCGCGGCCTTCATCAGAGTCATAATATATTTCTTTAACTTGTATACCAGTGATGGCTTCGAATTCGTCTAGAATTTCGGGTGACATATAGTCAGCCCAATTTAAAAAAACCAGAGGGGCTTTTTCTGCAAATGCCATATGCGGCATTAAAAAAAGAAAGAGGAAAACTTTTAAACTAAACAGAGGAGATCTCACCGAAGTCATAGGGATTCCTTATCAAAGCTAAGTCCATTACCTTGAAAGTAGATTGAGTGCCAAACATCATAACTCGCTGAATTAAAATATAGATACGAAAGTGAGTGTCTGCAAAAAAACATGAGTGAAATAAATAATTTAATACAAATAAGGCTGAGTTTAGCTGGCTTAAAAACCGAGAACCCATTGCTAGAGACGCAGTTTCAACCAGCTACCACGGCCTACCGTGGGAACTCATACTCGCTAGCTTGGCTACCCTTATCTATTCGTTAATCGAGATGAAGCTCAAATCTATGCATTCCCACGTGAAGTATGGGAACGAGAAGAAGTGAGTTAAATTAAGTTGAAGTCATAATTTAAGAGAAGTGCCAAGATATCTGATAAGTGAAGGCTTATCGGATTTTTTAAATTTATAGAAGAGGAGTTCCGTTGCATGTCCTTGCTAATTAACGACTTCAATAACTGTGAGAAGGATAGTTATAATGTTTTGTCCATGTAAATCCTTATGTAAAACTAAATTAGATCCATGGACGATTCATAATAAAACGCAACTCAATGCGGCGATTTTCTGAATCACTGGTTGGTACAGAATAATCATTTATGGGCTGGTTCGATCCAGCCCCTAAAACCATAAAAATTTTATTACCCGAGCTATTTTTTAGGTTACGTATTTTTTCACTAGTCACTTGCTCATAAAACGCCTTAGCTCGGCTAAAGGATAAATCTAAATTATCAATTTTTTTAGATCGTATGGGAACATTATCGGTATGCCCTTCAATTACAATAGAATCTAGCTGTCCTTTCATATATGGCTGACATATGTTGAAAAAACGCTGCACCCCGCCATCAAGGTAACAAGGCACAAGTGACTCTAAAATCACCTTAATAGATGCAAGGTTGTTAGCTTGTTCAGTTTTAATACTGGCTCCCCCACTTAAAAATGCTACTGACTCTTCTGTAAATGCAATAACACCTTTCTTTTCACTTACCGTATGTGCAACCCCAGCACTTTTCAAAAATTTAGACAGTTTTCTAACAAAATCAGCAGTTAGATAATTTGTATCTCGCATTTGAGAAGATAGTTGATTTTCTTGAGAATGCTTGTCATTAAAATTCAACATATAAGCGACTAAAGCAATGATAAAAAGGAACATCATTCCTGTCATTAAATCTGCAATGGAAGAGTTAATATCAAAAGTTTTTTTAGCCATAGTCTAATTTTTCCAATCTTCATTTGTAGGATTATTAGCTGCTCTTTGATTTGATGTACCTGAGGATTGTCTAACACTCATATTTATTTTAGATTGCCCCATAATAAGTGAATCTAATTGTTTAGATAATATTGAGAAAGAAGTGATTAATTTTTGTGTGATATTAGAATCTTCAATTTTTTCATTCATATGATTCAAAGATTTAACAAAATAATTTTCAAACTTATTTTGATTGATTATCATTTTCTCTAACTGGTTTGATATCGTTGATAAATGAGTAAGCATTTTTTGACTTGACTCAGCATTAGAAGATTCAATGTTTTTTAACGTTTCTCGCATCGCTGATGAGTTATTAATATTTATAAGGGGAATTTTGTTATGTAGTAATTCACTGTAAACTCCTACTTTTTTTAATACGTCAGATTTTGCTGAGTCTGTAATTAATGTAAACAATAAACCTGAAGACAAGCCTGCTAATGAAGTGATAAAAGCTAATCCTGCACCTCCTAATAAGCTTTCCAGTGAACGCCTTGCAATTGTAGAGTCTGATGATGCAAGACCAACTGCTGCGTCATTTACACCTAGAATTAGACCCAAAAAAGTACCTAGAACCCCTAAAGAAACTAGTGTTGTGGAAGTATTCGAAAATTTTAATGGTTCTAGGTGCCTTTTTTGAAATTCTTCCTCCGAAAATAGGTTATATATATAATCATCTTTAAAATAAACTTCATTCCTATTTATATAACCACTTTTTTTGTTATTAAAATTCTTTTTTAGATACGCTAAGAAAGTGCCGTCATATGCATCCAGGATCACTTCAAATCCATCATCTTTTATTTGTTCAACCGATTGATCTAAAGCAACAATTAGTTTTTTAATATCTTTTTTGTATTTACTACAAAGTCTACGATATTGAATAAAACGCATTAAAAAAACAACTGACATCAACGAAAGAAACCCTGTTGTTACTCGATTCCCATCAACCCAAATACTTATAAAAATTAACATTGTTTCAATATTCATTTATGCTCCATCATAATATGATTTTTTGTGACCACCATATTTGATTCATTAGTAGAAGAATCGCATAAGTGACCACTTTAAAAGGTTAAGTGCGCCTAAAGTGGCTGACCTTGTAATTACTTATGGCTATCTTTGAAAATAAAAAATTTCAATCTTCCATTTCTCGTGCTTTTGATAATGCTGATGCTATCATTCCGGCTGGAATTGATACCACACCCAACCCAATCACTAAGATGAAGAAAGTAAATATTTTACCTCCAGCTGTTATGGGATAAATATCGCCATAACCAACGGTCGTTAGTGTTGCGACAGCCCACCATAAACTATGAAATATTGAGCTAAATGAATCAGGTTGAGCTGGATTCTCAAAATAATAAATTCCAACACCTGCAAGATAAAGAACGATTAATGAGGCAAATAAAAATAAGGCCAATTCCTCTTTCGCTATAATAAACGCTCTATGAAATCGTTGAACTGCCGCGCTATATCTTGCTAACTTTAATATTCGTATTAATCTCAACAACCTAAATGAACGAAGCGACCTTAAATCCAAACCCGTAGCGAGATAGAATGGCAATATCGCCAGTAAATCAACGATGCCAAAAAACGAGAATATAAACTTAAACTTGTCTTCAGCACAAAAAATCCTAGCAAAATATTCGAAGGTAAAAATACTCACAGTAATGATTTCAAAGTGATGTAAAAAACGTCTTGTCTCATCGGTAATAGACGGCAACGTCTCAATAGAAAAACTAATCAAAGATAAAACGATCATAAACTGTATAAACAGGTCAAAAGTTTTTCCTGAAAAAGTATCATTACTTTGTATTACATTTTTTAAAATCGTAATCATCCAACTTCCATATTGTTACTTAATTTTTTAACACAACGTTAACAAGGCAGGCATTCTAAAATAGATCAGGCACAACATCAGCTGAATAAGGTTCACTTCGTTCAATGGCAGAATTTAAATACCAATAAAAGCAAAATCAAACTGTTTTATGCCTAATTCAGGAAGATTTAATGAGGTGCTTTCAACCAGTTCCCACGGCCACTCGTGGCATTCAAACTAGCTAGCTTGGCTACCCTTATCTATTCGTTAATAGAATATGAGCTCAAAGGCATGCATTCCCACGTACAAGGTGGGAACGAGAAGAAGTGAGAGGGATTAATTGAGGGACAACTAGTTCCCACGGCCACCCGTGGCATTCAAACCAGCTAGCTTGGCTACCCTTATCTATTCGTTCATAGAATATGAGCTCAAATCTATGCATTCCCACGTATAACGTGGGAACGAGAAGAAGTGAGAGGGATTAATTGAGGGGCAACTAGTTACCACGGCCACTCGTGGCATTCAAACCAGCTAGCTTGACTACCCTTATCTATTCGTTAATCGAGCTGAAGTTCAAATCTATGCATTCCCACGTACAAGGTGGGAACGAGAAAACTATATATGCGACTAACAGCAGCTTCATCACTTATCTTTAGAGAGAAGCCTGGGGTTTAAAGCGCCTTTCCTACAACTTTTTTAGGGAAATAAATTGAATGCCTTTAGGTAGCAAGAAGTGTGAGCGCCATGGATGGGTGCGAATAAAATCTACCGGTACACTGGTCTTCATTGTTGGCCGTTCAAACAACAGATACCTTGAGTACCCGCTTCAACCAACTTATGTCCATCAAACGTTTACCACGTCTCCATGGTCAGAAATTCAAAAATCGAGCCTTATGCTTGCTCATCACCACATAAAAAATCAGCTTGGGTGCCCTAAGTAATTTGCTAAGTAATTAAATAAAAGTGACCTTGCTGTTTTTTTCAATTGTGAGATAAGACCTTATTTTAAATGAGATTTCACTAGGCAAAAACGCTAAATCAAACACAGATATACTCAAGCTACTCATGCAGTTTATATTCGATGAGGTATATGGTTATGGAGAAGTATTGATGGAAGAGTTAGACCAAGCGCCATTAACTGGCGTAGAGCGAAAATTAGAAGCAGATAGTGCACTGATATCTGTCTCTGACCTTAAGGGTGTTATCACATATTGTAATGATCAATTATGTCAATTTACTGATTACACACAGGAAAACCTAGAGGGTCAACTTCAACGAAATTTAGGTGCAGGCGGCGTACCTTTCTCAATATTTAACAATCTATATACGGCATTAAATGAAGGCAAAGAGTACATAGGGATATTAAGAAACCGTTGTAAAAATGGTGACTACTATTGGGCAGATGTTTATTTTATGCCCCTTTATAAAAACGGAAAACTGACAGGTATACAATCTATACGAAGTCAGCCTAAACCCGAATTTATTGCACGTGCTAAAAAAATATACCCAAAACTGTTAAATAAAAAGAAAGACTTTTCTATCACTCGTTGGTGGAAGACGCTTAGCTTTCATAACAAGTTAAATATTACGTCAGCCTTTATCATTTCATTTGTAATGGCAGCATTGGCAACTGCCCTGCCAGAGTCTACCACCCCTATTGCAATGGCTTATGCCAGCTTAATGCTATTGATTTTAGGAAGCATTACTCATTTATCGGCAAGTCTAAGGGCATTATCAAAAGACAGTGAGTCTATTATTGATAGTGAGCTAGCCCGAGAAGTTTATACCAACCGACTAGATGAAATTGGCCAATTGCAATTGGTGATACATGTTTTGAAAGCAAAGTTAAAAACAGCATTAGGGCGTGTAAACGAAGCGTCTGAAGAGTTAGTAGAACAAACCTTTTTATCGCAAGAAGCCGTTAATAGCACACAAGCCGAAATGAAGCAGCAAAGGCTTGCTATTGATAGCATTGCTGCCGCTATCGAAGAAATGACAAGCAAAGTATGTGACGTGGCTCGAAATACTAGCGAAGCATCAATCGCTGCCACTACAGCAGATCAGATTGCTATCGATAGCCGTACCATTATCGACAAAACGGTTACTATGATTAATGCTATGTCTGAAAGAGTCGAAGACACTAAAGGCTGTATTAGTGCTGTTGAAAAACAGATAAATGTTATCCGTAGTATTGCAGAGCAAACTAATTTATTAGCTTTGAATGCCGCAATTGAAGCGGCAAGAGCGGGTGAGCAAGGAAGAGGTTTTGCAGTTGTTGCTGACGAAGTTAGATCATTAGCGGCGAGAACCCAAGGCTCAACAAGTGATATTGAAGACATGATTACAGCCTTACAAAGCTCAACAGAAGAAACGGTACAGGCAATGAATATAAGTGCCCAACAAGCGTCAGCCAGCATGGAGCAAACCACTCATGCGACTGAAGCATTAGACAAAATAGCGCAACAAGTAAGCTTAATAAAGCCACAGAGGAGCAATCAGCCGCATCACGAGAGATCACCCAAAAAGTTCACGGTATAAGTGTTTCTGCTGAACAAACAGTAAAACACTCTGAAATAAATCTACAGTCAAGCCATAGAGTTACTAAATTAACGAATAAGCTGAATGGAATAATCAGTAGTTTTAAAATGTGATTGATTGACCAACTTTTCGTTCGGCGGTTTCATTATTACAGGCCTATCAAAATACAGAAAAGTAGAATACATTTTTTTGTTAGAAACTCCAAAACCATAAATTTTATTATTTATAGATATTTTTTATTATTATAAAAAATTCAACAAAAACCATAACCAATTGTTTTACAAGATAAATATAGTTGGCACGTTACTTGATATATACATATTAACTTTAATTGGAGATATGTATGAAAAAATTGTGTACCGTAGTTTTGTTTTTTGCTGGCATCATACCTTTCTTAGGTTTTGGTGTAGTAAACTATTATCCTTCTCTTGAAGAAGCGTCTTATTTTTCAACTACGTTTGGTATCGGTGCCAGTTTATTTTCAGGGGCAGCACTTGGTTTAGCTATCTATTCCTTTGTTTTACAACAACATCAAAACGACCAATTTGAGCAGGTCACCTTAACTGCGCTTGAGGGCCAAATGGAAGCAATATCGCTACTAAAACAATCCATCGATGACCAATCTTCCTCAATTAAAATTAATGCGCTTCAGCAGTTAATTACAGTAGAAGAAAGTAGAATAAGCGACTTAAAAGATTGGGGCAAAAGCCGGGGTGATGAGAGTAAGTATGAGGCAGGGATTAAAGCAGCCAACAAAAGAATTAAAAGCCATAGGGACAGCATAAACTCTTTAGCTTGCAGCCTGAGTCAATTTTAATTAAGAAAATAATAGGGCTACTCTTAGTCGCCCTATTATTTCGTATTAAGAGTTAGTATTTAAGAAATCACTTCTCATTCACTATGAATATTGAAGTCCCCTTGGTTCTGGAACGAATATTAATATAATCAGAAAAAGATTTAATAGCTCTCGCTTGACTCATCACACCTGCCTTAAAGTCAAATTTCTGACCAGAAGAGTCATCCCAACAACCTAGGCCCTCATCAAGGAACAACTTTAATACTTCACCTGAATCAAAGGTTATTTGTAATAATCGACTATGAGCGACTTTTGATTTATGTGAAGACTCAAAACGAATCGCTTTGCCTGTTATATCTTCAAGCACGCACTTTATAGCCTCTTCCCTCGACCTCAATGAATCCCAGTTATCTGCCATATATTTGGGATACTCTTTATATCCAAAATTTGCACTCTCAATTTCCATTAAGGTATAAGTATTAATTTGTTCCGATAACCCATTAATCAAGTTGAATAATAATGAAGCATGTAAAGGAGTGACCAAATATCTATCTCTAAAATAGATCTCTTTGATCATACCTTTATCATAAACATTAGACTTGATTTTATGATTAATCGCCTGCCAGAACTTTTCAGGAAATTGCTTAATATTCCCATCACATTCGTTTTTCATAATAAGATGAAGGGTATCTGGCATATTCCAATCTGACATATCAATTTTCTTTAACGCTACTGCTTTTTCAGTATTAGAAAAGACCACAACGCCATTACTCGCATGCCAATCTTTACCAGGACAATTCACACCTAATTCAGTATTAGCAAGGGTTATCGTTTTGTTCTGATATTCAAATTGAGCCACTATTTCATGCTTATCAGCTTTACCTGTGAAGAATTCAAAACCCTGTATATTTAAACGATAAATCACTTCTTTCAGTTCATCATTTAATGCATTTTTTGGGATAATACAGTTAATCTGACAATTATCTTCATACATATATCGCAACAAGATGTTTTTAAATTCCAGCGCACTCAAATCCCAATCTGATACGTTATCACTTAGCCACAAATTTATGCTGGATAATCCTCTATCCATATAGGTTTTAATAAACTCACCAATGGAACTGTGATAATACTGCCCATCATTAAGCAAATTAAGTACTTCAGAGCTGCCATTATGATTCAAGAAATCAGCGCCTAACCATTCCAGCGCTTTCATCCGATCAAGCTTATCGACATCGTGGCGAGAGTCAGACTCCAACAGGCAGTCGTTACAGCAAGCCTCACATTTATCACAAATCAACTTACTCGCCATCAATTCCAATAAAGTTTGAATTCTTTCTGGTGCTGATGTGGCAAACCCCGCTCCACCACTGACCGCATCATATAGCTGAATAACCGTTGCAGTATTCGTTTCATCTACGATTGCAGGACGTGTAGCATAGCCTAGCTCCCCTGTTGATATCCCCAATTTTTCAGCTAATGCAGCCCTCAATGCAACAGCTAAGGTGGTAGCAATGGTACGACCCTCTTTATTTTCAGGAATATATTCCTGCGTAACTGGATGTCTTAACACCAACTCAAATACATCGGTTTTAGTATGGTAGCCAAGGTGTATACCTTCTTGAATCGTCGCTTCACCATGACAATAACTATCACTCTCAGCCTCTTTACTCTGCCTGTTAGGCACAAGTGGATGATGCCTCACACCTGTATTAAACGTGGATGGCGGGTTACCATCTTTATCTAATGAAGCAGCGCGACCACATGACATACAAAGCGCATAACCTTTACCGCTGATACCAGATGAATGATGAAAAATTGTGCCATCTACATCCGCTGTCATATGCCCCATAGCAGGGTTTGGCAATGCATGTTTTTCACCTCGTGTAGACAGCCAAGCAGGCTCCATTGGTACATAACTTTGTACAGAAATATCATTATTTGGTTCTGCATAGAACTCACTAACAAAGCCAGTTGGCTGCAATACTTTTCGTGTATTCGCGTGTTTAATCGGTTTTGCACAAGCACTATTACTACATACTACATTTTGAGATGCTTGCGTTACCCCTCTCTCATAACCCGTTTGACCACAGTGACCACATCGCCACGCCATATCAAACTGCTGCGCTTCCTTAATGTCAGTGTCCACCATATTATGCCAACTCAAGGACACACCGCCGGACTTGAACACACGGCCATCTAACACCAACTCAGTACCGGGTGCATATTCCTTGATTGCAACAGCCAAGTTACGGCTCGGTAAACCTCTCACTCTTGAAAGGTTATCTTCTCGTCTTTCTTGGGATGTTTTATTTTTCCCGCCATTCTTGCTGCGTTTAAAGTCGACAATATTATTATTATCAAAGGTCACTACATCCGTAGGGAAGCCATAACCAGGTAAAAATGCTTTAGCCGCTAATTCTTTTAATAAATACTCTGAGCATAAGCGTTTCACTTCAATTTCTAAACGATAGGAAAATGGGCTGCCTTTCTCTGCACTCACTTGCTCATTCATTAGGTATTGATGGTCTTCTTGCCACTTATTCATATGTACTTCTATTGCTTTAGCCGTATTTTCTCGCAACTTAGAGGCTGGTAATTCAGACAAATCAGTACCTTTGCTTAAACCGAGTATCGCCTCATTGATGGCATTTGATCCGGCTTTAAGCCAAAGAATAAAACGCGCACAAATAGAGTCATTGCCACTAAAAAACCACTCAAGATTAAGTGTGGTTTTCTCTTTGCTGGTATCGCCAACTTCCTCTTTGAGGTATATCGATAACAAGATAGCATTCACATGTCTCTGCACTAAACGAGGTGAATTAAATGCCACATAAGGAGCCGCAATATCAGTCTCAAAAGCCCACTTTGGTTTGGCAAATACCTGCTGATCATGAGGGTTTGACTTACACAAGGTATAAGAGATAGCACGGGACTCTTTACTTCGCCCTGCTCGGCCTGCTCGTTGTAAATAGTTAGCAGGATGAGGCGGCACATTATTCATAACAACCGCTGATATACCTCCAATATCGACCCCCATTTCCATGGTAGTTGAACAATTTAATACATTAAGTTGTCCTTTTTTAAACATCTCCTCATATTTACTCAAAGCCTTTGATGATTGTTGTGCCGAGTGCTCTGCCGTACGGTAATAAAAGCCACCTTCTACCGCTCTGTCATTGATATCCGTCCACAGATTTTGTGACCTTAGAACCTGAATATCTTCATCTTTTGCCACAGAATCACGAATTGCGTCAATACCCGCGCTATGATCCTCCTGAGTCAAATCAAACTCACTAAGAAGAGGGTAACTCACCTCTTCACATACAATCGTTTGATTCTCTATTTTTCTAGGCAGATAAGGGGTGAGATTTTTAAAACAAGTATCAAACAGCTTATGTGTTAGAGGACAGATATAAACTTTATTCGTCAAAGAAAATGTCATCTCATTTCGTCTAAGATGAAAGCGATTAGCATCATGACTTAATACTTTCGATGTCTGGGTTAAATCCAGCCAAGCTTGCTTTAACCAAGAGTTAATGAGATCCACATGTTCTAGTCTATTAACATCTAACTTAGCACCAAGCATTAATAATTTAACTAAACGGCCTTGAGCGCCTTTTCGATTAACCTGAGGCCACTTTTTAACACGCATTTCATTCGCTTCTTTTGAATCCGGAATAATCAGCTCTTTAGAAGAAAAGCGCTGACCTATCCATTTTTTCCAACCATCATCCTCAAGTTTGACATAAGAGTTTTCTCTGACAAAAAAGTCCAAACTTACCTTTAGAAAATCTATCCAGTCATTTAAATCAAGATCATATTGCTCCCAAGAGTCTGGCACTTTTTTTATGCGGCTTAACCCTTGGTAACCCACTTTCACTAAGCCTTGCGTTTCTGAGCTATTTTGTCGTTTCGGGCGTCTTGAGAACTCCCTAAATAACATCATATCTGCCAATTTATAAGCGCCATCCGTTTGATCAAAATTTTCAGGTGACAGCTGTTTATTGGAGATCAAAATACCGCCTTTAAAATCACTTAGACCGGCTAACTCTTGCGCCATTTCAGACCAAGATAACTCAATCGGTTTTAATGGTTTTGCACCCGATTTGAGGTCTAATGCTTTTTGCTCAAACTCTTCAGCAACGCTAATAGCACCGAGTGCCCTTAGGCTTTTTGCTTGCTCTAATAGCGTTTCAGGTGTCACATCGTCATTTAGAACATCTTCAATTGGTTGTTTATTTTGCGCCTGTTTAAGCGTCTCTAATACAGCCCCGCGTAATTTTGAACGCTCGGCTTCTTGCTGCATTCTTACCGCTAACCTTGCCGTCCCTTGGCGGCTATCTGTAAAAGTGATCAAGCGACGACCACGCCCAGGTAGACTTAAGCGACCAATATTTTTGGTTTTATCGTCCTTATCGATTTCAAAGTCAGGGCAATATTCTAAAACGGTTGGCACTACACTGGTTACATAAAAAGGGGCGGATAAAAGAGCGCGTCTAAAAGGCAACCCACCATGATGGGGCTGATAACCACAATCAGAACAACACACCTCATTTGGATCTGCTTGAGCTAAGATATAACCCTCTTTTTGATGACCTTGATTACCCTCTTTGTCTATCCCTATCAGATTAAAAGACTCGCTCTTGCTATAACGACTCGCATAGACATCAGGTAAAACCGATTTACCCTCTACGTTTTCAGGCGGTGCTTTAAATTCCGCCTCACCATCTAGTTCCGCCTCTTCATCATTCTCTAGAGCAAATTCATTATGAATACGGGTATTCCATTGAATGATTTTTCCTCCCTTATTTTCGCCTAATAAGTGAGGTTCATTGCATTCAAGGCATGAAGACAGCTCAAGCACAGGGGCTTGGCATTCACAGCGACTTCTTTGCGTCGCGTAGACCATACCAAAAGGCCAGTTTGTGGCTAAATGAGTATCTTTTTTTGCAGGACAATGGCTATCCACACAGGACCACAAACCCTGAGTCATACGCTGGAAAAAGTGCGCTCTAAGCTTTAAAAAGGCTTCACTATTACTTGTAGTGTCTTTTATTGTCCCAGTGGCTAGATCAATCCAACCCAATAAGGTTTTTTGATCAAGAGGCGCTTGATTTAACAACTTACCCATATCCCTAGCAATGTCATTTAGTGTCATAGGGCCTTGACCCTTTGCTGTCATGACTGCTCGCAATGCTTTCGCTGTCGGTGACATTTCAAGCGCACTAAAGCGCGCTAAAGAGACTTGTTCATCATAATGTTTATCCGAAGGATCAAGATCAGCAGGAATACTTTCTAGCGCGTCTAACGGCTGAGGAAGATTTGCCGTGTCATTGATCTCAGGAATAATACGTTGACCACCAATTACCTTTATTTGATCTCTGCTTACACCTGCAATTTTTGACAAAAATCCTTTTAATTGATCCTCTGCATCTTTGTTCGCAATCGTCGCTGAGGTAGCAACAAAACGTACATTTTTAGCTTCGACACCAAATGCATGTATCACTCGACGCAACTGTAACGCTAACTCAGCGGCTTGAGAGCCCATATAACTATGAGCTTCATCCAGTATAATCCAGCGCAATGATTGGGCTTTTTTTGATGCTTCAATAATTGGAGAGTCAACCTGTCTTACCAACATGTATTCCAACATGGTGCCATTAGTCACCAATAAAGGGGCAGGCTCTTTACGCATCAACTCACGGGATAGAATTTGGTTTTTACACTTCTTTTGAGCCTGATAAACCTTAGCTTCATCATTAGGCGTATTACCGTTATAAAGGCAATAACGCACTTTATCCCCAAAGGCTTGAGTCCAAGCATCGAGACGCTCTTCTTGAGAGTTTATAAGTGCATTAAGTGGATAAAGGAATAATGCCCTGACACCCACCAAAGGTGCCTTTGTCTCTGCTTGCTCACGGCACAAATCATTCAGCACTGGTACCATAAAGCACTCAGTCTTACCCGAACCGGTACCTGACGTAACAATAACGGATTTCTTCTCTTCCTCAATCAAATATTGCCACGCTTTAAGCTGGTGAGCGTAAGGCTGGAACTCCCGACCAAAACGATATTTATTCGTTTTAAACTGCTGTTTGTCACTATCGTTTCGGTTAATGATTTGATCTTGATCAAGGGCATTAACCAAATCATGACTTAATAAGTTCCCTCCCAAATCTGACATAGAGGGTGCCGCTTTTTCCCAGCCAAACATATGCTCAAACACAGGGTCTGCTAAAAACGCATCACCTTGTCCTGCGGTTACAGACATCTGTTCAGATAAGTGATTTCTTAAAGACGGATTAGTAATCGATAAAATACTTAAACTGGATTCTTTCGCACGGCTAATTGCCTGCGCCACTAATGATGAAAAATAGGGTTTCATTTAACGTCCTTATTTAAAAATTGAAATACGGCAAATTGAAACATGGGCTTAAACCAATCCATGTCGAAGTCTCGAATAGTGCGAAGGTGAAACGCTTTTGTTGCATCTAATTGATTATTTATTCTGTTATTTTCATTAAAAATCGCATCTGGTTGCACTTTACCAGCCGCCACTGCGGCGGCAAAAATAGGTAATAAAACAACCGCTTGATGATGGCTATGAAAAGTATGAATAGAAAGATCAAAGTTCGAACCAAAATCAAACCAGCGCTTTAATTCTTGATCATACTTTTCTGGCCATTTCGCATCCCGCTGTTGCTGTAATAATTTTTGATACCAACTATCATCATTATCAATAATCAGGCCTTGCATCATCGAGATAGGATAATCGCGGGGTTTAACGCCTTCCTTCAAATAAGCTTGATAATCCCCTTCATAAACCCCTATTTGAGTACAAATCTTATCGATTAACTCTCCTACTACTTTACTAACTAAAGCCTCAGGTAACTTAGCCTCTAAAAGGCCTGATTTATAACACTCAATGGCATGTCGCCAATCATTAACTGCAATAAACTCCCAAACGATGGGGTACTCTTTTTCTAACCGGGCGATTAAGTCAGCGTCCGCATCAAACTTCAAAATTGCTAAACATAGGGCTTTGGGTTGTTTAACTAACTCTCCCCAAGCTTGAAAAGTCGTAAGGGGTAAATGGTAATAATGTTTTTTAAGCGTAATAAAGTATTGCCAACTAGAATGACTCGGTTTATTCGCCATGCTGGCAATAATCGGCGTGAAAGCATCAGGACAAAATTGAGGGTGATAAGCCATTACCGCTTGAGAGATATGTTTTAACACTTGGCCTGCATCAAACTTCTGTGGTCGACCTAAGATAAATTTAGGTCTAAAGCTAACTTTCGACCCAGCTTGCGGGATCACTAGCCATGGCCCAGTATCCTCTAATTGTCTTGGTAGCTCGTAATCCCCTGTTGCGGCATTTTCACTGCGTCGACTATCAAGTAGATAAGCTCTTTCTTCAGGCGCGGCCAACTTAAATAGTTGAGGCTTAATCTTTGCTGAATCAAAGCCAGAACCCTCTTGTAAACAAATGAGATTACGCGCTCTGTCGTGATCAAGTACCGCCTCATATCGCTTAACGATAATGTTCAAATCTTTTGCTGGCCCACGCACCGTCACTAGCACTTCACTGTCTAACTCAGGTTTAAGTGACATGAGCTCTTGTATGTGTTCTTTTAAAGCATATAGAGAGATGACCTTTGGCTCACTTTCCACCCGATAACGCCATTGAAAAGTTGGTGTATTGGCATAATTCACTTGATGATCTTTAAGGCTTATTTCTAGCTCAAAGTGATTTGATTGTCCTGCGTCTGCGAAAAGATGTAAACGACTACCCAACAAAGCATCTAAGCTAATTTGACGCTTAAGTACTTGCCCTTCTTTGTCATATGCAACAGCCCCCTTGGAAGGAAAAGGCAGGGTTAAAACAATCGGATCACTGGCTAAATTAACCAACACAACTAACTTAAAGTAATCCGGCGGTATGCCCTCTTCCTTCAAGTGAATATGTTGGGTGTTCGCTTCACTCTTATCCCTTCTAACTTCACTCACGCCTTTTATTTGATAACAACACAAACTCTTGGTTTTAAGCGTCACTATGCCTTCATTTGGTTTATTGCCTGAAGTTAAACTCAGCTCAAAATCCTGCGGTAAAACCCCCACTCTTTTGCGTAACAAGGTTTGATTTTTGGCATTGCGATAGGATAAGGATTGGCGTCCATAATTTTCTGCCAACGAAAGGTTGTTTTGCGCCTGTCCATTTAGAAATAAATTTAAACTTTCTCTTTGTTCAAATGGCACAGTCGTTGCCCACTGATAACTGGGAATACCGACAAAAACATGGGAAGGTTCACTTGACCATTCTAGAAACTTGCCTTGTAAAGATAACTGGTCACCCGTGTCATTAGGTGCATGCGTTTCAATAATAAAACATTCCTTAGTCCCATTCTCAAAACACACCTTACCTTGGCATTTTACTAAACTAAGCCCTAAATACTGCCCTTCTTGGCTCATACTAGGTTCAAGATCATTTGGGCTCTTATCTAAACTAAGAAGGTCATTTGATTGCGTGTCGGCCACATTCGTTACTTGGCAGGTTTCTGGTAATAACAACCACACATTAGGCGCTTTAACCTTAAAGCTTGCTTGACCTGCGTATATCAGCATGTCATTTTTTTGGATAAAACCAACGGGGACCTGTCCGATTTCTAGAGAGGAATAAGGGATTAGTATTTTGGCTAATTGCTGACCTGCTTGCATCGCCACTAAATAGAGGTTTTTGTCCGTATTTTGTCGCGTTACCTGAAACTGATCCAAGCGCATTTTTAAACGCGTATGCAAACCTTCAAAGTGACCATGAAAGACGCCTACATTGGCAAGGCAGACATCCCCCTCATATACAGCCAACTCAATACGTGCACTGTTGACGTCCTCTTTTAAAAATTCAAACGTCAGGTTTGTGGGTAGAGTGACTTCACTTTTAATTACATCAGACTGCAAAAATAGAAAGTGTTTAGCCTGTAACTCTCCTCTCTTAATACCTTGTTGTTTAACTTCTTTGGTGGCACTGGTTAACAAGTTATTTAAAAAATCAGAGCCTATCTGGTCATCTAACGGTAAAGGAAATTGAGAGCGCCAATGACCATTAACTTGATCCAAATGCTTCGCTGGGTCTTCGCTGTCTTCTAGATCATACGCATCCACCATAGACAAGAGTTTATCTGCCATATCGGCAATCAACTCAACCGAGGTATCTTCCTTAAAAGCCTGTGGCAATTTATCAACACATTCCTCCACCAGCTCATGGGTTGTCTTTCCTAACAAACCAGCATGCTGATAGCGATTAAGTACCTGCTTGAACACATTTTGAAAGTGATTATTTTTATCAATCAAGAGTTTAAAGGGTAAGCCCCCTTCACTGAATACTGAGCCTAAATAGTTATTGTGCTCACTCTGATACTGTAAAACAGGCCTTTGCCAATAATCACTTAAGCCTTTCACTACGGTATTTTTGACATCAGTTGGGTTTAATTCAAAACTCAAGCTTTGCCAAATTGGCTGCCAGCTCCATTGATTAATATATTCACGTCGAAACCATTCTGAGCAGAATAAAACAAACACAGCACTCCAGTCTGGGCATAAGTTTCCAAACACAGTTTGATCATCGGCCTTACTAACACAATGCTTTAAACTTAAGTACTCATCAGCACTCATCTGGTATTGATATAAAGGCCTTCCCGTTACACCTGCTAAACCTCGCTTTGAAAAAAATTGCGTCAGCCATAAGCCAGGTTTTATAAAATTTGTATTAACAGCTACATTCGTCTGAGGAAAACGGCTTGTTACATCACTCATATTAAATCCTTTTGATTATTCTTTTTATTCTCTTTATTCCTATCAAGCAGCATACTTAATCGCAGGCTCCCGAGGGAAAAAAGCATGATCAAGGCGACTTATCTAAACGTTTTAAAAAACACAGAGCTATCATCGACAAGAGGTACTTTTAAATTTTAAATAAAATCATTTCCCACCATAAGTGTCATTTTATTCGTGAACGTGTCTCAGCCTTATGTCCTATCAGCTATTTCAAAAAAATGATCTCTGTGACTGTTTTAAATTCAACCTATTTAAATAGTTACGTTTAATACACGAAAGACTATTATTCGCTTCATCACCGTCACCACAGGATTTCTGATAAAAACCTTTGGCTTTGTCTATATATTGATTCTGTTCCTCAGTCAGGGTTTGATAGTTTGAGATGGCAATACCAGAAAATATCACCGACTGAATGGAAGGGGTGGTAAATTTGTAGTTTTTTGACGATGCCCTCATGGTCTTTTCAAAATGATGAATCATATCCGACTCATTATTTAACATCTCTTTTGAAAACTCTAAGGTCGGTCTCACATTGACTTTTGAAAAGAGTAAAATGGATTTCGGATAAATATAGAATTGCGCCTTTAATAAATTAGTCACTAGAAACTTTGCTTTACCTTCCTCCATATCTTTCATAAAAAACGCTTGAGTTGGTGAAATAGGCATTAAAAAAATCACTACTAAAATAACCGAAATAGGACTTAAGGCCGTTTTCATTAAAGCCAGACTATAATATTTACCCTTATAAAAAAGGGCATTGCCCGTCATCCGCTTAGAAGCCTCAGGAATTAATAAAGACACAATAGCGGCCGCGGTTAACATAATAGAAAGCCCTGAGATCGACATAAGCACCAATGGCGCAACAACTACTTTTACCATTTCTCGCATTTCATAGGGTACAGACACCTTGTCCGTTGACACCCCCCTTGACCACTGACTCACCACCTCTGCAATTAGACGATTAACTTGTGCCTTTGACTCGGCCTTAATGTCTTTAATGAGATCCCTATCCAAGGTAATTTGCCCCTTAATAAGGTCGTTCACCTTGCCACGCATTTCACTACGAATGATGCTTTCGTATAAATCCCCTTTTGAGGGCTTCACATTGATGTTTTCTCTTGTCTTATTAGTAATATCAATAATTAATTCCCTTGTGGTGTAGCTCATGCCATTTCGTTTTAACGCTTTATCAAAACCCTTTAGATAACGCCTATAACGCCAGTCGGCGCTAGCCTCAACGACTTTACGGTGGCCCTCATAAATCCTGTCTAGGTTACTTCTAAGGTAATTTAATTTTCTTTCCACCCCATCTAGCTCCCCCTCTAACCGAGACTGATAAATCTCGTTTATTTTATTTTTTATCATATTTGCTAAGGCTTGATGTGTCTCTCTGGTTGCAATGGAGGCAATAAGCAGTTCCTTATTGGTACACAAGGCAGCAGGCAATAGATTTAAGCCAACTTGAATATCTTCGAATGGCGTAAACGCCTTTTCAGCATTCCAAAAAGGCACAGCATCGCCTTTACCAAGCAAAAAGGTTTTTTTCGCAAAGCCGCCCAAGAAACCACATAACACCACTTCTTCTGGGGCCTTTTTAACCTGCTCATTAATAACACGCTCAACCCCATAATAAATACTTGAACCAGAGGCAATGGCGATGACACAGGCTATGCCAAATGAGTTAAAGTGAAATTTACGACGAATAAAAAAGAAACTCGTAATAAACATAGACAAAGCAATACCAGCACTTGAAAGAAGCCGAGACACATCTTTATATTTTGCTAATATGTCATTATTCGATGTTAATGAATAAGAGTTAATAAAGGCTGTTATATAATAGGTTTCAACAACCAGATAAGTAGCGCCAATAATAAATAAAAAGGCACGAAATACAGATAAATTCCCCATATTTTCTACAACGTCATCTTTAGTAAGTCGATTACGACTACCATAACTAACAATTTTTATATAACACAAAACGACAATGTTTTTTATCAACTTTAATGTAAAAGCAATCGCCTTTATCGCAAAAATTAAGACAAATAAAGCAAGGTTAATTAATTCCAAGAACTCATTTCTTTGCATTAAAACTCTCTTATATATTTAAAATCATCTATTTCGTATATCAAGTAGCGTGCCAAGTTTTAAAATCCCGTAAAATGGGACTTTCAGAGCCTTACCCAAAACAAAAAGGTAATATTTTATATTTATAAATAACTAAATTTATCAGTTTTATTTATTTCACCCTTAACAAACTAAGTGTATCTAGGTTGGTATGACTGACATATTTCGTCACTCACTATTTGCATTAGTTAAAATACTGGTCATGGGCCTGATATGGATATGATAAGAAACCCTAAGATGATTTAGACCCGTATCACTCACTTTCGTTTTGATTAAATCCCCATTGAAGGGATGAAGAGGATAAATGCTGCCAGATAGATTTCTCACCTCATTGTAAGGACTTATTGCTAGCATAAAATCCGTTTCAAGTTTTTCACCATCAGTATCAAAACATGCCACTGAGACTTGGTACATTTGGCCACGGGAAATTTTAAACAATATAGGGGGAGCAACACATGAACGCCCAACCTCCCCTAAGGTAATACCCGCTAAATAGAGCTCGTACAACTTATAGTCCACCAGCTTATTCAGTGACTGTAACCTTTCTAAATAAATGTTGTATGCGCTCGTCATCGCTAGAATTTGAGAATTTATTGCAGTCAGCTCCCAAGCAGCCACATTAAGATCAAATATCACATCGGGCAATAGGTCTTGGGATAGTTTTTCTAACCTCACAATAGCTAATAACTTTTCATGTAAATCTTGATGAGCAGTTAACGCCTCTTCTTTGGATTGATAGCTAATCAGCTCCATTGGCGTCGAGGGCACCCTTAATAACGAGAGCGTCTCATTATAACCACTCACAACATAGGAAGAGGCATGGGCCAAAGGCAAGCCAGAGGTGATTACAAACACCAGTATCATGCTAAGAAATGTTATAGGCTTACTTTTTCGAGCCGCTATTAAGCAAGCTGCGAAAAACTGATAAAGGCCTCTCACACTAAGAAAATCATTCAAAATGGATGGATTAAAACTGAAAGCGCTAGCAAGGGTTTTCAAACTCATTCCTTAAGTTCTGTTGGCGTCATTGCCTTTGTTTATTCACTGATTAGATACAGTCATCTAGTTCCCATGGTCCCCGTGGGAATTCATATTAGGTAGCTTTGCTGCCGTTTTGCCTGTCCATTGAGCATAAGCTCAAGGTTAAGCATTCCCACGTACAAGGTGGGAACGAGAGTACAACGAACAGGATGCTTTTCACCTAGTTCCCATGGTCCCCGTGGGAATTCATATTAGGTAGCTTTGCTGCCGTTTTGCCTGTCCATTGAGTATGAGCTCAAAGTTAGGCATTCCCACGTACAACGTGGGAACGAGAGTACAACGAACAGGATGCTTTTCACCTAGTTCCCATGGTCCCCGTGGGAATTCATATTAGGTAGCTTTGCTGCCGTTTTTCCTGCCCATTGAGCATAAGCTCAAGGTTAAGCATTCCCACGTACAACGTGGGAACGAGAGTACAACGAACAGGATGCTTTTCACCTAGTTCCCATGGACCCCGTGGGAATTCATATTAGGTAGCTTTGCTGCCGTTTTGCCTGTCTATTGTGCATAAGCTCAAAGCGATACATTCCCACGTACAACGTGGGAACGAGAGTAATCCTATATCTTAGTTTGCTGCCTCTTTTTTTGCTTTGGTTTTTTGGGCTGTTTTCTTCTTCGGTTTTAGTGCTTCTCTTTCGGCTTGGATTTTTGCAAGCAATGCAGCGGCGCTGTTTTCCCCTGAGATAAGGTCAGGGTTGTCGGCGCGCCACTGGGCGGTGAGTTCACCTCGAAAAGCTTTAGCCAAGATGGATTGGGTCAGGTTATTGACCCGAGCTTGGGCATTTTTAACTTGTTTTTCGATTTGATCGGCGAAGGCGAAGAGTTCTTCGACACGGCGAACTATTTGGGTTTGTTCTTTGATTGGCGGCAGTGAAAACGGTGCCTTGGCGAGTTTGGTTAATGTTAATCGAGGAATAGCTGTCCCTCCCATCATACCTAACATTAACTTTCGGCCCATAGGCGAATTTAAATAGTGTTCTAAATATTTAGGGTTTACAAACGAACAAACCTTAAATACGCCTACACTAGATAGTAATGAGATTTCTTCTTCAATTGTATTTACACATGCAAGTCCAGTATTTGCTCCATCTTTTACATATAGAACATCTCCTTTCTTAACATCACACCGCTTATAAATTCCCCTATGTGTAATCTCATCGACATAGGATATTTTAGTTAGGTCGATATAACCAGCTCTTACATTCTTTGAGGTGATATACATAAAATCACCAGAAGAAGTGCTTTTTGGGGAAAAGTGAGTACCATCTGTTATTCGCAAGGATGACTCATCCAATGACTGCCAAACCCAAGTTTTCGGTATTTCAATTTCGGGAAAATCTTCAATTCCAACAAGCTTCTTAGTTTTTTTATCTAATAATTCTTCACGCTCGGATTTGCAGGCCTTTTTATAATCGAAATTATCAGTTTTTTCATTATCCCCCCGCCACTCTTCAGTGAGTTTGCCACTGACAGCAGCAGCTAACACGCTTTTACGGAAGGTTTTTAGGATTTTAGGAATGGCATCGAGGCGGGTTTTAATGTTATCCACTTGTGCCAGTAGGGTGTCTAGGGTTTGGGCGATGACGGTTTGTTCTGCTAGGGGGGGGAGGGGGGTTTCTAGCAGTGCCAAAGTCTTGGGGGACAAATTTGGCTGCAATGTCTCTGTAAGATTACTCTCAACTTGATCTTTAAACAGTTTCGACTGAAACAAATGATTAAAATACTGAGAGCTGCACCCCTTATTAATATCTATCTTTGCAACACGTTGATTCAATAAAGCCACATCACCATTTTTTGGGTACCTGCATATTTTTAATCTATCATTGGTAATTGGACGTGTTAACGCTATTAGTATATCCAATGGATTTACTGAAAAACCTTCATTTTCTTGTAACGCACTAGGTGGTAAAAACTCTTGGTTTTTCTCAATATAGTAACCTGCTTGCACATTTGATATTTTAACAACAGGTGAACCTTCAGTTACAAAATCTTTACTCTTAAACGCATTACCTGAAATAATTTTTGATATTCTTTCAAGTTTTAACTCAACCCACCCTTCCGGTAACCCTGGTGCCCCATCCCCACCCACAATCGATTCCAACTGCTCCAATTGGTCACGAGTACTTTTAATTTCTGCTGCTAATTTAGCACTACCAACGGCCATTACTTCACGCCCTCATCCGCCAGCCCAAGCACGTTAGCCAATAAGTCCTTTTGCACATTGGCTTGATCACTGGCACCCAACGCCGTCATTAGGCTATCTAGTTCGCGCAGGGCTTCGGTGAGTTCGGTCATGGCTTGTGCGGCTAGTACATCTGGCTCTGGCAGATCAGCCGCATCGATGCTGTCGCTGTCTTTTAACCAACTGATATCCAAGGAGTCTGATTTAGTATCACGGATATAATCACGGCTAAAGCAGCGCCAGCGAGCATTGTCTAATACAGGGTTCTCGCTATCATCCACCTTACTGCCATGACAATTGAATATGCCTTCTTCACGGGGGCTTTGCCCGTTAGCATCAACACCATAAGCAGTAGCGAAGCTTTCTAGGTATTGACCTGTGAAAGGGCTGCGTTTACCAAAGGTTTGTAGATTGGTTCTAAGATCATATACCCAGGTATTTTTGGTACAGTCTACATCTTGATTGGGGTTTTCTGGGGTACCTTTTTGGAAAAAGAGCACATTGGTTTTCACACCCGCTGCATAGAAAATACCTGTCGGTAAACGTAAGATCGTATGCAAGTTACATTTATTCATTAAATCTTGGCGAATTCGCGTACCCACACCCGCTTCAAATAACACATTATCGGGAATAACCACGGCGGCACGTCCACCTGGCTCTAATCCGTTATAAATATGCTGCATAAAGCACAATTGTTTGTTATTAGTGTCGTGGACAAATTTACGAGTAATATTGGTGCCCGCAGCGGAACCAAATGGCGGGTTTGATAAAATCACATTTGCACTAGGTAAGTGTTCACCATCGCCACCGAGGGAGTTACCCAAACGAATCGCGCCCCCTTGCCCTTCGATATCCCCTTCTATGTCATGTAAAAGACAATTCATCAGGGCTAAACGGCGGGTTTCGGGTACTAGCTCAACCCCAACAAACGCCTTGGTCATCTGGAACTCTTGCTCGTCCCCGCTAAGGGTTTCCATATTATCGGTCGCTTGTTTGATATGGCGATCAGCGGCGATTAAAAAGCCGCCTGTGCCTGATGCTGGGTCTTGAATCACTTCCCCCGCTTGAGGGTTTAGCAAGCGCACCATAAGGTCAATTAAGGGTCTTGGGGTAAAGTATTGACCCGCGCCCGATTTTGTTTCGTTGGCGTTTTTCTGTAACAGACCTTCGTACATGTCACCAAAATCATCACGGGTTTTGTGATCGTCTTTGGCTTTAGGGTCATGGTTATACCAATCTAGGTTATCCATTTCTGTGATCAATTCAGATAATTGAGAAGGCTGGGTAATGGTGGTATTCACATTCAAGAAAATAGCACGCACAACCGCATGCTCATCGGCCCCAAGTTGCACTAGCATATTACGATAGAACTGATGCTGGTCTTGACCTAAACGACCAATCAGGTCATCCCAACGCATACCCTCTGGTAAATAACTCTCTTCTAATCCTGTTTCTTTACACATTTTTAAAAATAAGAGAGATGCCAGCTCATTCACATAGTTTTGATAAGACACACCACCATCACGTAGGGTGTCACACATTTTCCAAAGTTTGCTGACCAGATCATTATTATTCATGGATAACTGCTTTCTCATGGGGCTCAGTTAATACTGAGCCCTTTTAAATTAGTGGGAAATAAGGTTTCTAAAAATGAACCTTCAATCGACTGCGTTAAAACACGCTTTACAAATAAATGGATAAAAAATTGAACCGGATTATAACGGCTTTATGCGGATTGCTCCCACATATAACGATTAAATTTTTCGAGTATCTGATCAAGCTGATTATCAAAGACTTTTTCTAATCTGGGCTTACCACCTTCACGTCGATAATTTCCTATTTTGAAACTGTCGTCATCAAGGGCTACAGATTGCTTGAGGCTTGCCGCTAGACGCTCCAGCCATTTAACTTGCTCATCTTTCCAGTCTTTTTCCGCTTTAATACGGCCAAGAGCATTATCGACCCTGTCATCAAATGGCATTAAAGCGTCACCCACTGCTGCTCGTCTAATATGGCCTATCAAGCGTGCTGCTATGTCTTGATTTTTAACCTTTTTCCAAGCCGTTTTTAAGGTGGATTCATCGAAGTGCTGTTGATCGAACCACTCTTGTAATTCCAATAGACCCTTGCGAGTTAAATCTTTAGGAGAATTAATCACGGTTTGTAAACCCAACTGATCGTTTTGACTGCTCGCGACTAGCTTGTCAAAGGCGTCTAAAAAGTCTTCGGGCTTATCATGTTGCCCGTATTCATAAGTAATTTCATACAGAGCATCGGGTAAATCCATAAAGATGGGCTTTAAACTCAAGGCATTGATATCGGTTTTGAGCGCTTCTAACTTGGCAATAAAGTTTGGTAGTTTGTTGAAAAACTCTGCAGTTTGTTTGGGCCCTTTGTTTTTCAACGTCTTAGGGAGGTTCGCAAAATCGCAGTTGATTTCGTTATTTAGAATTTCATCAAAGCGCTTAATATTCGCGCTCAGGGCGGGGCTTTTTTGTTGATGGAATTTTGCTAAACCCACAAGGCGCTGTAACTTAGTCACTAACTGATCATGACTGTGCTCGGCAAAGCTGCGGCCATCCGCTTCTTTTACGTCGTAGGTTTTAGCATCCGTCAGCTCATTCACCAAGGCACTTATTGGCACTTGCGGCCTTACGACCACAGGCTTCATGCTATCAACCGACTCCAAGGTGTCATAAAGGTCGACCGCATCAAATATTTTAAAACTGGTTTTCCCCACTTGCGGGCACAAACGGGTGGCACGACCTTTCATTTGCTCGTATAAAATTCGGCTTTTCACTTTACGCAAAAACACCAGATTACAAATGCTGGGTACATCTATGCCTGTTGTTAACAGATCAACGGTCACTACGATATTAGGTAAGCGTTCTTTATCAAAACGGGTAATGAGGGATTGAACCTTTTTACTGTCCTTATCTGAGTTACCTGTGATTTTTATAATGGCGTCATTTTCAAGCAAAGGATATTTAGCTTTAAAAGCAGCTTTAAGCTTTTCAACTACCATGTCTGCGTGCTGATTATTAACACAGAAGATCAAAGTTTTTTGCTTGCTGGTAGGGTCAATACTGCCCTCATTAGCTAGCGCATTGGCAACAACTTCGTTAAAGGCAGGAATGATGATGTTGCGGTTAAAGTCCGCCACTTCAAAGTCTTGATCATCTTCCAAGGTATCGTCTATTAAGACCCCTTGATGGGTAATGCGCGATACTTCAGTCCCTTGATCGATAACCAATCCATCTTTTGATAATTGCGTTTTAATTTTTATCGGGGGCTCTTGGTCATTCAAGAAACCGTCAATCACAGCTTTACGATAACTATAGCGATAAACAGGATGACCAAATATGTCTACCGTGTGTTTGGCGGGTGTTGCTGTTAAGCCGATTTTGACCGCATCAAAGTGATCTAATATACGTCGATAAGAAGAGACGTAATCTAACTGATTACGAAAGGCCATTTCCCCTTCTGTTTGCTCCTTATCGAGAATATAACCACGATGTGCTTCATCGACTATGACGCAGTCATAACGCCCAATTGGCATAAACTCATCATTAAACAAGGTACGTATTACCAGTGATTGCACTGTCGCTACATGTATCTTAGTGGCATCACTAGGAAACTTGTCTGTCAGCCCTTTGATATTAAAAATGGTATTAAAAGGTACATCATTAATACGTGTTTCATCGAAACTACCCAAAGCTTGCTCACCAAGGGAGCGCCTATCGACCAAAAACAAAATACGATTGAATCGTTTGCTTTGTATCAGTCTATACATGAGCGCAATAGCCGTGCGGGTTTTACCTGTCCCTGTCGCCATAGCAAGTAAGAGATTTTGTTTACCTTGTTTTATTGATTCTTCAACCGCTAAAACAGCCTCTTCTTGAAAGTAACGTAAACCTAATTTTTCTAAGTTATTTTGAGCAAACCATTGTTGTGATTTTTCAGGATTACTGTTTAGCTTTAATTCAAGCTCATCCGCTTGATGCCACTGAGTTAATGGCTTTGAAGCATGGTGAGAGCGCCTAACGTCACGAAACCAGATGCCACTCTTAGAATGTAATTGATGACTGAATTTACGTCCATTGGCAGAGTAAACAAAAGGCAGTTTATAACTACGTTCGCCATCACTGTGTGGCCAATAAATATCATAGGCTGCACGCTGGGCATTAATTTGATTTTCTAACTCTTTTCTCGCTTCTGGGTCTAAGCCAGTTTGACTCTCAAGCTCATGATGATAATGATTGAAGTCAAAGTAGATGCTATAGCGTTCTGCCTCATTGAGTTTGTCGGCGATATCAACATTCATTTTTTTAGCTTCAACCGCAGCGACGGGTTTAAGACCTATAAAAAGAACATAATCGGCAAAACCTGTTTTACCCGTTTCATCTCGCCCTGTTGGCCATTCTGCAATCGCCATATTCAGACCTTTGGCCGGTCTTGCGCCTTTGGCAAAGGTTAAAGAATCGGTATTCGCCTTCCATCCCGCATCTTGCAATTGCTTGTCAATTAAGTAGCGCGTTTCCCTTTCAGATAAATCCAGCTGACGTGCGGCAGCATTTTGATTCATTTTCGCAAAATAAGCCTTACGCTCTTTATCCGTTTTGTCATCTAAAATGGCTTGATTACTTGATAGGGTTAACTCTAATGCTTTAATGCGTTCACTGGCCTGTTGCTCTGTCTCTTTATTTTTACTTTCTAGAACAGAGATCTGACCATGTAGATGTATAAGGTTATTTTCTTTCTTTTTAAGCGCCTGTTTGGTTTCGGTATTTTGAGCATTGGCTAAATCTAGCGCTTGCTTTAGCTCAATAATTTGCGCACTCATTTGTTCGTCGTGAACTTGTGACGCGACCCTTGTTGGCAATACAAAAGGAGGAATCACTAAGTCTGAGTTAGGCTTGATTAAATAGTAATACCATTTGGATAGACTATGGGTAAGACGCAGCATCATCTGTGCATCATGCAGACCTTCGTTAAGGTCATGTACGGCAGTATTACCGACCTGCCTTAATTTAGTAAAAATATCTATAGTTTTAGAGTCAATATTTTTATTTTTTGCCAGTTCACGTACAAGATCTACCTGTCTATCAAAATATCCCGCATCTAGCACCTGACCAAGTTGCGTAGCCATGACCTCGCCAAACTGACGTAATTTAAACATGGTGATATTTGGGTCATCTGGATAGTTTTTTTCAGCAGCAAACGCCAGGATAAATAACTGATCATTAACATCCTTTAAAAACTCAAAATTTGATATTACCTTCGTATCACTCATCTCAATTCCTTTAAATTATGAGCAAACATATTGGATAATTAGTCTGCTTACTCATATAAAATATGTAATTCATCACGGCTATAGCGAGTAACGTGCCAAATTTATTTAATTCCGTATTTTTCTAAGCGTTTGTTGTAATTCTGATAACTGGAAAAGCCTAATAATTTTGCCGCCTTTTTCTTTTGCCCGTCGGTTTTCTGCCAAGCTAAGCGTACATACCTTTCTTCCATCTCATTTAAAACTAATTGCAAATCAACAGCTTGATCTAAATTCACTGACATTTCTTGCGAAGGTGTTTGTACTTTAGCAAACATGGCATCAGCAAGCTCTTGCTCGCTTATCACTGGCCCTTTGGACCAGAGACAGGCTCGTAATAAGGTGCTGTGAAGCTCACGTACATTACCCGGCCAATCGTGGGCGAGGATAATATTTTTTGCCTTAGGAGAAAGTTTGTTATCTTCTTTATCTGTAGCCATGCCCTCATCATGGTTTGATCCAAACTGCTCACTGATTTGTTTAAGCAAGGTATCGGCTAGATAGATCAGATCACCGCTGCGTTCTTTAATAGGCGGCAGATTCAATACACCTACAGCAATGCGATAGAATAAGTCTTCGCGAAGCTCACCTGCTGCGACCGCTTGCATCAGGTCTTTATTGGTGGCGCAAATAAGACGTACATCCACTTTAATCGACTTGGTATCCCCCACTCGGTTTAAAGTGCCCTCTTGCAGCACTCGCAACAACCTGACTTGGGCATCCAGCGGCAGTTCGCCAAACTCATCTAAAAAGAGTGTGCCGCCACTAGCAGCTTCAAACACGCCTTTTTGATCCGTTAATGCGCCAGTAAAAGCCCCCTTTTTATGACCAAATAAGGTGCTATCTATAAGCTCTTTGGGTATTGCACCACAGTTAAGGATTTGCAAGGGTTGAGCCCGGCGTTCACTGGCATTATGAATGGCAGTGGCAAATAGCTCTTTACCTGTACCAGAAGCCCCATTGATCAACACAGGAATATTATGGTGAGCAAGCACACTGGCTTTTTGCTTAAGCTGTGTCATCTGGGCATTTTGGGTTTTTATATCATCAAAGGCCGCATGCGTTGACACATGAGATAAGGCAAGATGATTAAGGGCATTTGCTAGTTGAAATTCAGCGGAAATATTAAAGGGGATATGAGCTTCATGAACACCCTGCTGTGGGCTACTTTGTAAAAAAGTCACCTGTGGGTATTTGGTCTTGCCAAGCAAAATCCACACCGCTTGCATGGCGGGCGTACCCGGGCTTATTTGAATACTGAGTTGCGCTTTAGGGTGCTGTGCTTGTATTTGGCTAAGTAGCTGATCGGCTACTTGGTAGATCTCACCAAAGTCTTGGGGGCTCGTCAGGTTTATATCGTCTTTATTTAAACGGGTATCACACTGAGTTTTAAGCCAAGTAAGATAGGCATCGGAATCTTTGAACGCTTTGTCATAATTACACAAAAAATAGGCGTGAGAATAATCGATATTCGCTTGGGTTAAGGTCGCATGAATGGCACCGGTACCGCCTTCATGGCCATTATCAATATCAAAGCCGCCTATCCAGGCAATCAGTATGCGTTCCATCGTCTTACTTCTTAAATTCAAAGAGCATTCATTTAATCACAGATATGTCACAAAAGTCATTGGGGTTAATCATTTAGGCCACTTAAAGCTGAAATATTTCGTGTTTCTTGCACGCGGGCTAATCTAGATATTAGGCAGTTTATCCATTAGCAAAACCAGATATAAGCTTTTACTCACTTTAAACAGACGCATTCTAACGGATTAGTCACCCAATGAGAGAGTCTTGAGCGGATCACTTTCTTTCAAAAACGATCTGGCGCTTTATGTGTTTCTCGCTTGAGCCTCCTATTCAGGAATGACGGTGTGGAGGTTGCGGGATTGTTTTGGCTTCACAGGGATGACTGTGGGGTTTGATGTACTTTCTGGATTCGGCTATTTATGCGCTTACTCGCGCATTCTTCACCTTTCGGAATGACGGTGGTTGAGGTTTTGGCTCGCTTAAAAGCCTAGGAGCTAGGGTTACGGGAAAAGGCCAAAATTTGGACGAAAAAAAACCGCATCTTTGCAGATACGGTTTTTTTAGAATAATGGCGGTGAGCAAGAGATTCGAACTCTTGATGCCTTTCGACATAAACGCTTTCCAGGCGTTCTCCTTCGGCCACTCGGACAGCTCACCACAGGCCACTTTGCAGGCAGTGCCTAATCAAAGAGTGGGCGTATATTAATGTCGAAGTAATTGAAGCGCAAGCCTTTTTTCAGCAATTTTGCATTTTATTCAGGGTTTGATCAAACATCACTCAAACCATTCAAGGTGTCCGGCCAGATCTACCTCTTTGACCTTTTTCTCAGACGATTTTGGCGTCCCGACATAGATAAAACCAATTATCTGGTGTTTGTTATCTATCTTGAGTAGTTGTTTGGTGAGATCACTGTGGGCAACTGGGCCTGTACGCCATATTGCGCCATAGCCAAATGCCTCAAGCGCGAGTAAAACCTGTTGCGTCGCGGCAGAAACCGCCATGGTCTGTTCTATCTGAGGGACTTTACTATGGTCTTCTAATGCGGCGTAAACCACTAGCACGGTGGGCGCTCTATGGGCTTTTTGAATAAAGTTATCTTTCTTAGATAAGGGCATGTCAGCGGTGGTCGCTAACGCATGCTGCCAATAACACTCGCCTAATATATCTAGGCTTTTACCTGAATATATCTGATAGCGCCAAGGCTTGATGGCACCGTGATCAGCCGCTCGGCTTGCGGCTTCTAAAATACACTGCCATTCCTCTTTTGACGGTGCCGGTTTTAATAAGGCATTTTGAGAGCTGCGTTCTCGCATAAACTGAATAAATTCTTTCATATTATTAATTACCTGGGCCATACTTGGTTAAGTAACTCATTGAGCTACTTTAAGTTTCATTATGTTTTAATGGTAGCATGAATAACATTCATTCTCATTAAGGTTTTTTAGCTCTGCTCTTTGGCTTTCGCACCCTACCCTATCCTGCGCAGTCAATTTATTAACTTTTTAGATTTCCATAACAGGCGCGACTATATAGATGAAAGTATTAGTATGGACACTCATAGAAATCATTACCCTATTTGTGTTTACTGGCAGCCTTTTTATTTGGTTAAAACACAGGCTCAAAAAGGAGACGGCCGCAGGCGACGAATTGCCAACGCCGTCCCGTTCCTTACAAGCGCAAACTGAGACACTCGATAAAGGCGCTGACAACTACCAAGAGTCTACCGCCACCCTTAAGCAGTTCATTCAGAACCAAATGAAACAGGCTGCCAAGCAACTCTCGCTGGCCAAAAGCCAAGAGAAAGCAAAGAAGGTTATTATCATTAAGCTTTGGGGCACTCTTCTAAAGGCGGAAACACGTGTTTTAGATAGTCCAGAAAAAGACGACACTGAGGAGATTCTAAAACAACACTTAGCCAGCATTTTGCAGAGTATTTTTAATGCTAAAAAAGACAATGCAAACATCAAGGGGCTTGAGCTAAGGCTCATTAAATTGACCCAATCTGCAACCCAGTCCAATGAAATACTTAGGTTAAAGTCCGAGCTTGAACGTGCGCAAAACACCATTAAAAAAGAGCTGTTAGTGCAAATCTCTAGCCTTGAGGGGGCGTTAAGCCGATTAGACATCAAGCGCCATGAACAGGCTCATTTAGAGCTCACCCTATCAAATGCGTCAACCAATATCGATCAGCTCAAAAAAACATTAGAACACCTTGAGCATGATAACGAGTTCGAACCTTTAATGACGACGAGCAAAAGCAAGCCCTCCTTAAATGAAATCAAACACGACCTTGAAAAACACAGGGCAAACAAACAAATTACTGCTTTAAATCAAATTGCCAACCGACAACAAATTGTCATCGACTTACTCAGAGATAAGCTAAAAGAAGCCAGCAAAGAAGAATTAATCAATATTGACGAGTCACAAGAGGTGGCTATTAGTAGAATCGAGCAAATGATAAAAGAATCCGATAGCCTCATTTTACAACTTGAAAATGAATTGAGCTCAACCAATTTATCCATCGACACATTGAAGTCTGATATCGATATCAAGAGCAAACAGATAATCTCATCTGAACAGCAGCTATTAACAGCTCAAAAAACAGCACTCGTCTCATTTCGTGAATCCGCCAAGAAGCAACAATCTAAAGTGGATGACATGAAACAGCAGCTGTCAAAAGCCCCTGAAAATACAAAATTGGCCACTCTAATAAAAGAACAACAAAAAGAATCTTCTACCTTAGAGGCACTTTTAAAGGAGTCTGAAACCTGTGTGACCGTATTAGAGTCTGAGTTAGCAAGTGCTAAAAAGAATAACCAAGAGATGCTGCATACCATAGAAACTGTTGATCCACATTTTCGAGGCGAAACATCCTCCAGTACAAATAATAAGTTTCAGCACCTAGAGAACCTACACCACACTCTATTAGCAGAGCACAGCCAGATAAAACAGCAATTACTGGCTAGCATTGCCAACGACATAGAAGCAGGGTTAAGGAATGACGTTAACCGTAAAAAACTTGAAATAGATCGACTTCAATTGGCCATCAATGACCTTGAACAGAAACAATTAGACAACCCCAGCAATCAAAACCCACTTAATTAAGCCGCTTTCTGCTTAGGTTTAGGCCTAGATCTAGATGAAAAAAAACCAGCTCTGTTAAAAAGCTGGTTTTTAATATTTTCTCTTGCAAGCGTAAACGCTATTGCCTGCTTAACCTGTCATTACCCAATACAATCTCAGTTGACGCTCGGTATGGGTTAATGTCTAAACCACCACGCCTTACATATCGTGCATTGACTAAGAGGTATTCCGGCTTACAGTGCTGCATGATATCGATAAAGATACGCTCTACACATTGCTCATGAAAATCAGTGTGCTCTCTAAAAGAGATCACATATTTCAATAGACTTTCATGACAAATCTTAGCGCCTCTATATTCAATGAATACAGAACCCCAATCTGGCTGATTAGTCACAGGGCAATTTGATTTTAACAAATGACTGACGACTTTTTCTTCAACCTGCTCAGCGCCATCTTCAAGCGCCAATAGGCTTGCATCTGGATGATAGATACTCGCTTCAACATCTAATTCATCAATACAATAATCAGGCGTTTGAATAACCAGGTTTTGCATGGCTTCAAGGTCACGTATCGTGACGCTGACGCTAGCGCCCGCTGCGGCGGACAAGTCACGCACAAGTAGGTCAACAACCTCTTGCTCGGACCCATATTTCATTTGATTCAACGAGTTTAAATACAATTTAAATGACTTAGATTCAATGATATT
>MAAB01001253.1_pt1 | contig 49011 bp, 31 predicted proteins | sample 1115991 | NCBI WGS metagenome assembly MAAB01 (sample SAMN04961124, study PRJNA320927) | seawater metagenome | isolation source: sample BD02T18 sea water enriched with oil for 18 days | place: USA:Gulf of Mexico | collected 2013-07-27 | reverse complement strand
TACAGAGTTGAATGTTTTGATGTGGCCACGATAAGTAAAGGTTATACCAAAATGTGGCCAAGGTGGCCAAACTATGGGTTCACGAACAAGAGGAATATAAAGCTAGAAATGGTCTCCCCGCCAGAGGCCTAACATATGGTATGCAGCCCTTTAAACATGGGGATTGTAGCTTTAGTTTTTACTGTTATACCCCCAGTGATACCCCCAGATACATTATCTGCTCAAAAGAAGGCCGTTTAATTAACTAACCCCCTATATCCATTGGTGTGTAGTCGGGGTACAGACTAATATTTGGTGAAAATCTAATAATGCCCATAAGACCCGAATCTAGGCTCAAAATACAGTCTAAATTAGATATATATATTTTATAAATTAGTTAAAAATAATTTTGTTATTTACCTAGGTGTAATGGCAAAATGGCATGTCCATAGTCGTTTTCAACATACTGACCTCCCTCCTATTTTTCGTAATTGAGTAAAAAAGCTTGAAATCTTCACAGTAAAACTAGCGCTAACTCAGTGGGCATGAGGGTTTGAAGGGTATGTAAGTGCGAATTTAAAGTGATAGAAGTGCGAAAAAAAGACGCTACCGAAACGAACCCATGGAGCTTTTGTTAAAAGTGCGAAAATTCGCACTTAAATGCTTGTTTTCAACTTCCATGGTCGTGTATGACGATGCTTATATCTTTTGAGGTTTAGGGGCTGTAGCCTTTATAAATTAATGGCATTTAAGGTGATAGCAGTATGACTGGCATAATCCGTTGAATATCAATCTAGGGCGAGCATAGGCAAGGGTTAATACAGATATGAGGGGATAATGAAGGTAAAGGTTTTAGCCTCGCTGGAGGGACAGCGGCGGCTAGAACAAGCTAGCGATTCCCCTAATGTGACCACTAAAGAGCTATCGGCATACCGGCAAGCTGACTTTCCGGACCTCAGCGAGTCTGCAGCGCAAATATAGACCTAACCATGGGGGAGCAATATTTTAAGCTAGGCCGTTGTTCAGAGTGCTTTTTGTCTAGCGAAAGTTCATCTTGGCCAGTATTTTGTCTGACCTTTTTATCTCCCTCTTAATTCGATCAAGTAATTCCTGTCGTTCCCAGCGCGCATCGTCGATGCACTTTTTCCAAGTACTTACCCTGGCAATATTTTTCAATTTATAAGGACTGCCGCGATATGCCAGTATTAAGTGGCCAGATCCAAATGCAATAGGCTTCACTTCGGTAGCGGTAATGGCATTAATAGGGATAAAAGTTTTTTGTCCATGCCAGTTGGTTCTAATGATCTGGTGATTTTCCAGGTCCAGGTCATAGCTTGTAGAAAACCAATACCAATAAAACACACCATTAACTTGTAAGGTGAAAAAAAAGGCATCAAACGCATGCTCAATACCCAGCCACATTGAGTAATTAATGAATACACAGTAAGTAAATGAAAATGGGTAAGCCCTTAAACTTCGTTTTATTCTGATCAATTACATATCCCTATAGTCCATTGATGGGAAGCGCTAAGTTACTGGAATTTGAAAGAAAGTGGAACACAGGCAGAGTTCCAGTAGGCCATCTCAAAATCAAAATAAGCAATGCTGTATTCAGTTGATTTGACTATATGGTCAAACCAGCCAATCTCCTGTATAAGTAAGCACTTATAAACAAAAGTACCAGCTAGGCTACTTTTTAATTCTAAAATCAATAATAAGTACAAAGTTCATACAGTATGGAACGCATTTTAGTCGCCTGGATTGGCGGAATAGACATAGACGAAGGCTTGCAAGGCAGAACAGGCCCAGTGCACTCCACTTTAGAGTTCAAGGCATTCACTCAAGCCCACCTGTTGTACAACTACGCTGCAAAAGACAAAGATGCATCCAAATATGTAAGCTGGTTAAAAAAGCAGCCTGTCGCCACTAACACGCAGCTAGAATCTTATTATGTACCCTTGACCAGCCCTCAAGACTTTGGTGAGATCTACCAAGCAGCCGATAAATTATTAGCCACTATCCAAAAGACGAACCCTGCATACCCTAACGAAAAATTCGTCGACCATCTGCAAAACCACAGCTTCACCTCCATGGTGGACAGGGGCATAGTCGATAAGCGCCATGCTATTCGCAAAGTAGGTAGCCGTGCCGCCCATGAAGGTCGTTTTAAAAAGGGCGCACCACAGTGGCTATTCATAGATACCAAAATAAACTGCACTTATCGAACTTTATTTTCTAATTAATAAAAAAGTCAAACTATTGAATATAAGGATTTCAAATGGAACATGACAATATTGAGCTTATGCGTAAAGAAGGCGAAAGATTATTACGCCAGCAACTAAGCCTACTAAATGAGATGTTAATTATTAGCGGTTTGGTTAAAGGTAAGAGTAAAGATCATGAGCAAACCTTTGATAAAGAATCAATTAAGGAGCACATTGCTGTGCTGGATGCGGAGCTAATTAAATTAGATAAGCTAGATATGGTGTTGGCCGTGGTGGGAACAATGAAGTCGGGTAAATCCACCACTAATAACGCCATTGTGGGTCTTGAGGTGCTGCCAAACCGCAACCGCCCTATGACTGCGCTACCAACTCTAATTCGTCATACTCCTGGTCAGGTAACCCCGAAGCTTATTTTTAATAATAATAAGCCAATTAATGCCTTAATTGATAGATTAGTCGCTAAGTTAAATACACCCGAAGGGAGCGTACAACTTGATAATTCAGGCCTTAAAAAAGATATTGAAGAGCTTGTCATAGCTATGGCCTCTGATTACCGAGTGAATAACGAATACGAAAGTGATCAGGGTGTTTTTGATTTCTTAAAAGAGCTAAATGATCTGGTGCGATTGGCATCTGTTTTGGACGAAGCATTTCCCTTTGACTTTTATCGTACAATTGAAGAATTACCTGTTATTGAAGTTGAGTTTCAGCACCTAAGAAATAGTAAAGGCAGTACAGGTCGCTTGGCGTTATTGGATACACCAGGGCCCAACGAAGAAGGCCAAATGGCACTTAAAGCAATGTTGCGTGAGCAACTGGGGCGTGCATCAGCTGTATTGGCGGTATTGGATTATACCCAGCTGAAGTCAGAATCAGATGCCGAAGTAAGGCGCGAATTGTTAGACATTGCGGAGGTGGCTGAAGGTCGCCTGTACATATTAGTGAATAAATTTGATCAGAAAGACCGTCATGGTGATGATGAAGAAACAGTTAAGGGTTTGGTTGCAAATGATTTGTTGCAAGGAAAAATCTCACCTGCTCATGTGTTTCCAGTGTCATCTAAGTTTGCATATTTGGCAAATAGAGCTCGAAGTGAGCTGGCTTTAAATGGGAGATTACCTGGAATAAGTGAAGCTGAATGGGTGCAAGACTTCGCTGAAGAAGCTTTAGGTCGTCGTTGGGAAAAAGAGTTATCTGACTTAGATAAAGTAAAGGAGGCCATTGAAGATCTTTGGGCTGACTCATTATTTGAAACTCCTTTGAAAGAAGTAATACAGCATGCTCACAGCCGAGCGGCAATATTTGCCATTGATTCCGCAGCCTCAAAACTGGTTGATAGTGGTGATAAAGTTAATAATTTTTTGGGGACTAGGGAAACTGCTCTGAAGAAAAGCGCCGATGATCTTCAGGAAAACATTAAGAACTTAGAACGTCAAAAGTGCTTGATAGAGGCATGTGAATCAAAGACAACAGTAAAAATTGATGATATCAGTAACAGCCTGCGTAAAGCGATTCTAGATAACACAAAAACGCTTCAAAAGAACTTAAGTAAAAATTTGGAACAATATTTTTCAGAAGGCCGTACGGCGGCAAAAACTGAAACGACAGAATCTAATGTAGAGATTAAAAATAGACACGCTAAAAAGAAAAGAAACTCTGAGGATAGTGGTCAAAATTCAATTTTCGATATGATAATGAATGGGATTGCTAATGTTACTTCGCGATTGAGCGATGGTTCAGAAGATAAAGATTTTGATCCTAACTCAGAAATAATCTCTTTTTCAAAAAAACAATCTGCCATCGACCTTTTGAATAGAATATCTAAGGCCTCTGAAAACGAATTTACATTAGTAGAAATGCAATTTTCCAAGATGCTAGAAAACATCAAAGAATACCTTAGAAAGGAATCCGATAGTGTTGAGGTTGATGCCATAGAAATACTATTATCGGTGAAGAAAGAATTAAACAATGGTGATTTTGAATTAAAAATTAGGCTGCCAGATATAAAGCCCATTGATTTCAGCTTTAATGTGGCAGATGTTCTTGAGAATATGGTTAAACCAAATACAGAAACAGTAACAAAGCAGCGTAGGCAAAAGGGAACTTGGGGCTCTGTATGTAGGTTTTTTGGTACGGATGATTGGGGCTGGGAAAGTTATGAATCAACTAAGAAAACCTATGAGGTTAATGTAAAAGAGATTCGCCTAAAAGTTTTACACTCTGCCGACAAAGTATTTTCTAGAATAAAAAAAGTTGTGGCCAAAGATATTATTAGTCCAATAGAGGAGTCTAATAAAATATTTTTTGGGGAATTTGCATCCTTAGTTGAAAATGTCCGTGGCGATTTGCTAGAAGGATTGAAAGATAATAAACGTTCGAAACGAGAGAAGGAAGAGCTAACTGCTCATTTAGATGTATTGAAACATAGATGTTCTCTTGCTGAAGTAGATAGGGTGGGGCTGAAAGAAGATGTTTATGGTGCTGAAATGGATAAAAGCAATGTAGAAGAGGCAGTAGTATGAACGTTATAGTTCCTGAAGTATTGGACTGTCTACCATCATTGAAAGAGAAGTACCTTGTTGACTTTGTTAATGGTATTGATACGGCTAAAGATCAAGTGGCCGTTCAAAAAAGTAGGCAACCCTTTTTTAATCGTTTAACTGACTCAATCAATGGTAATAGTAGTCGCAGACAAAGCCATATTAATGACCAGTTGTTAAACGGATTGGAAGGCAGCTTTCGCTGGTTAAGTGAATTAACAGAGGGGCTAACTTTTACTAATCATGCTCTTAAAATTGTCACGCAGGACCTTACAGGTTTAAAAGAAAAAGTGGCAAAGATAGCCAATTTCTCTGCTGATACCCGTGAATTATTGAATAATTTCTCCTCTAATGTTGAGGAGCGGTTCTCAATTATTGATTCGAGAGTTACCGCCGTTGATATGAGGCAGAAAGCCTATCAACAGGTTGACAGTCTATTTAGTCAATGGCGTTCTGGTCAGTATCAACAACTGACTATTGCTGAGTGTTGTTATGTTGTATTGAACGAGCTTGCCTGGGGAGTATGTGGTGAATATTTACGCTTTATAGCAACGAAATCGGATAAACAGGAGCTATTGCGATACCTTAAAACCGAAATGATTGTTCATATTAACGAGCAAACCAAGGTGAGTTCAGGTCAACGATTAAGTGGTGATGTATACATTAGTTATCGTAATGAAGGGAGCGATTTACTAATTAATGAATTCTCAGATGCGATTGCATATTTAGCGACTGAAATTTCACCTGAAAATCAACCGTTTACATATTTTATAACTCAAAAACCGAAAGAGCGACCGCTAGAGGTCCCCTATCGAATGAACACAACAAGGTTAGTTGACGCTTTGTTTGATGAACTTACAAAAGATGGTGCCTTGTATGTCTAATAAACCTATGAAAGTCGGACTTGCATTAGCTGGTGGTGGGGCAAAAGGAGCTTATCATGTAGGTGTGATTAAAGCGTTGGAAGAGTTAAATGTTGTGCCTGATTGTATAGCAGGTGCAAGTATTGGGGCTCTTAATGGGGCGATGCTTGCTGCAACCAGTGATATGTCTAAGGGATATAGCAGGCTGCATGAAGTTTGGTCTGCTCTTGCGCAAGAATCTCCATTGAAACTTTCTTCTAAACTTCCCATTACTATGCCACTGATCTTGGCAAGTGGAGCGGCATTCCGTTCGATGCCGATTTTAAGCGCGGTTTTAAGCGCTTCAAGTGATATAGCAGAAAAATTCGGATATGACACGCCACTGTCACAAAGTGAAATACTTGAAAGTAATAACTTGGTCAAATTATTAGAAGAGTATTTGTCGCCAGCTGATCTTCGGAAAGGTATACCCATGTATGCCTCTGTTTTTGAGTCATCTGGAGCAGTGAGTGATTTATTTGGTATTGCTTTAGCTTCGTTTGGTATAAAAAATACTGATAACTCAAAATATATTCATATCCAGGAGCAATCTGATGCAAATATGCAGAATGCACTATTAGCTTCTGCGGCCCTACCTCTGCTATATCGGCAACGAGTCATTGATGGAAAAAAATATAGCGATGGTGGCCAAGGTGATTGGCAGGGGGAAAGTGGAAATATTCCTGTGGAGCCATTAATTGACGCTGGGTGCGACTTGGTAATAGTCGCCCATTTAAGTAATGGCTCCATGTGGGACCGAAGTCGTTATCCTGATGCAAATATTATTGAGGTTCGTCCCCAAAGCTCGATCACTAGAAACAGTGGCCTTCTCTCAGGTGCGAAGGACCTTCTTAGTTTTGACTCTAAAAAAATACCTTCCTGGATGGATCAAGGCTACACAGATGCTATCCATACATTGAAGAGGGTATTTGGTGCAGTCGAAGTAAATCGTAATTTACAGCGGTCACAACAAGGACTTGTAGATTCTTTAGAAAATTTAAGTAAGCCAGATGTTGAGTTAGAAAGTGCAATGAGTAGACTAGATTAGCGTTATAGGCTGCATGGGGCATGCCTATCTATTTCTTGCTACAGCTAATAGAGCCAAAAGTATGCTTTAAGCAGTTAACCTATAACGCTTAAAGGACATTGTGACCCTGCGTGTGGCATAGGTTGTTTTATATCAGATTGCCTAAAGGCACCCGCATGCAGTAATTAATGAATACACAGTAAGCAAATGAAAATGGGTAAGCCCTTAAACTTCGTTTTATTCTGGTCAATTAAACTCCTAAGATTTGTTTGTCGTGAATCTATAATCTAGCCAATAATAAGTTTAAACAAAAGCACTGTATACATATCACGCTCATTAATCAGTCATGCGTGGCAAGTTATGGTGATATTCGTAAACCCTATCTATTTTGTCTCTCTAGGCTTTGGCTATAATCTTCAGTCTTGAAACTTACTCTTTCCCCTCCATGGTGCACTGTCACTGTCAATTCTGTTGCCCTCCATGTCATACAAAATTGTAAAAACACCCAGCGAGAAGCGCCACCCACTTTCTTGTTCATAGAGTTTTCCTCCACAGCCAGGGTGTACTGAAGAGTCTTCACTTATGTTCTTTTTTTCATGGGCGGAATTAATATATTGAAAATCATGACCTGCACAACTTAAGCATTTAGGTGGTGATTGTCGAAGGCCTAAAAATTCTAGCCAAAATGTTGAGGTAGAAAGCCTTGAATTCACTTCTTTAATTGCCTGGTCAAGGGTGTGCCTTTGTGGGGGGAGGAATGCCCTAGCCCTTAGTCTTTCCATTTCCGGGCTATTACGTTTATCCTCTCGATTCCTTCTGGCTCTGAGTCTGGCAGGAATCAAAATTTCTGATGACATGCCATATCGGACTCTTGTAAGGCGCCTTACATGGCGTTTATACCAATCCTTTTTCTTTATATGCTGTTCGAAATCTTCAGCATGAGCCATGGAGTTGCAATCAAAGCACCAGCAAACCTCATAGCTAATTGAGCGGGTAGTATTTCCAGGAGCATCATATAAAAATCCTAGGAACCAGCTCCGCCTAGTTACCCCCCATTTTTCATCGCATCCGGTGCAGCGAGTTTCATATTGTGGAAGAGACATTTAGTACCTTTTTTAATGCTACCAAAGAAATAGCCTGAAAATAAATTATTACAGTCAAAGTATTCCATAAGGTTTGAAAAGAAAATAACTGTACAAATAACATGTTGCCTAATCAGGCATATCAAGTAGCGCCATGTATTTAGGGTAAATCGACGTTGAGTAGGGTATTTAGAGCTGCTAAAACACCAAAATACTGCTATTACTTTAGGCTGGATTAAATGCTACTTAGCAAAATGGAGGTTGTATGGCTATATCCGCCCAGTTACTAAAGGAAGTACAACGAGAAAAGCGAAGCGGCTTCAGTGATGCGCTGGGATTAAGAGTCCATCGTGCCATAAGCTGGCTTCAAAAGGCCGAGCAGTGCAAAGATCACGATTCCCAATACATATTCTTATGGATTGCTTTTAATTCAGCCTACGCCAACGAGCTGGGTGAAACACGCATGGCCGAATCTAAAATATACTCCCACTTCATAGGTCGAATTGTCGAACTTGATAACACGCAATCTGTATTTGAGTTGGTGTGGCAAAAGTATGCGGGCGCAATTCGTGTGTTATTAGAGAATAAATATGTCTTTCAGCCATACTGGGACTGTGCCAATGGTAAGGAGAGCGCGCAGAACTGGAATGAGCAATTTAAGGGAGCCCGAGAAGCTGCTCATCGTGCCTTAGCCAGAAAAGATACCGCTAAGGTTCTAGATATTATCTTTAACCGCTTATACACCCTTAGGAATCAGCTCATTCACGGTGGTGCCACCTGGAACAGTCAGGTTAATCGTGATCAATTGCGCGACGCTTGCCAAATAATGACCGATCTAATGCCGATTATCATCCAGGTGATGATGGATCACCCTAAATCGCACTGGGGAGAGGCTATCTATCCTGTTATGGATTAAATGGGGTATGTAACCCGTGACGCTAAGTGTCTAGCGATTTTAGTAATACCGGTTACTCTGATTTAATATTGATCAGTTATGCTCTGGAGACTAAGAGTGTTAAAACCGCCCCTAGGCCAAAATGGCCTACCATCAAAACCATAAAAGACTGGAATAAGACTTAAAATACCTAAAAGATAATTTTTACAGTAAATGGCCTAATTTCGAATGGCCACAGCTCTAGTTAGATATGCTTTTAAAGATGTAGTCCTTGATAAGCCTTTCAATGCGCGCTACATCTTTAATGGCATAAAGCTCAATATCGCCATAATCGGTATGAAGCGTAATGTCGCCATCGTTTAAAAACAGGTTTGAATGGCTTGATCCATAAATTCTAAAAACTGATATCTTATCAACCTTGCCGCCATCCCGTGTAATTCTGAATTCTTTATCGCCTAATTCATAAGTGTCGGAAATTGCCATGTAATAGCAAATGGCAATACAGTAAATAAATATCGCCATCAAACTCACCTTGTTAAAGGTATCTATAGGCAGTACTAAATAGATAATGGTCAACAAACAAATAGCACCACAAGTAACCGGCTTTGCTTTCAATGAGCGCTCAATTAACATTAATTCCACCTCTATTTAAAAGGTAGATGAAAATGTATGGTGCGCTTAAATCGTTATTTATACATGTAGCCTAAACGAGCGGATATTAGTTATAACCATTCCTTAATATCAGAGTAGTTACCTATTACAATTTGTTGGGCTTCGGCACGTTCCTCTTTCTTCTCTAACTTATAGGCCAGCAATACGTATTGAAGCAATGCAGCCTTACATGGCACGGCTAATACACTATTGGTCATGCCGTAATCATGTGAAATTACGTCTTTTTGTGCATCGTTTAATCTAGGGTCTGGTTGAATGGAGAGTTCTATTTCTGTTTGCCAGGCCTCATCGTTTTCTATGCCATGTTCACTGGCTTCCATAATATCGGGGACGCCTCTAAAACGACTCAATACAAAATCCCGGTACTGCCCGTTCTTTTCGCAATACCCGCGCACATGCCAGCGCATAGGTGTACAGACTAGAGTGTGCGGCACAATAATGCGGCCATCGGTTTCAGGATTGTTTACTGAAATATAGCCAATATCCACCCTTCGTTGTTCCCGTGCGGCCTGTACCAAGGCGCGAATAATAATGGGGTCCACTGGGCGGCTAGGCAGCTGCAGCATATGCGTATTAGCAAAACCAAGGTCTAGCCCTGCAAAGGTATGGGCAATATCCTTAGTGCGGCTAAGAATGTGCAAGTATTCATCAGCAGTGCCCGTGGTTACCACAGGCTTAAACGATGCGCTGGGCTTGTATCCCTTTAAAAACCGGTCGTATTCCAGGTTGCCAGGGGCCACCTCTTTCATATAGGCATTAATGTCACCAGAAGCCTGCTGCCTGCCGATGCCAAAGCTATTGCGTAGGTGGTTGGTGGTGAGTCGGCCTTCCCAATAAGCAACAATTTCAATTAAACGGTAGCGCAGCAGTAATTCCCATCGATAAGGCCAAGCCATAGATCTTCCTTGTATGCATGAATAGGCGACATGTACATGTAGTCAGTAGCGACATGTCATGATAATGGAGCTACATTTAATTCGAGTCAAGCAACCAAATACGGGTAGGCAGTCATGGCTAATAAAGGCAATACCGATAAAGCTAATAACGTAGTGGTCCCAATCTCTCCTTTTAATAAGAGTAATGAGCAGAAAAAAGAACCTGCAGATTGGTTAGAGTTCGCAAAGGACTTCTATTTTATTTTTACCGACGACAGCAGCTGGATAGGTTCAGAATTGGTTAACATGTTGAATGCTTTCATAATTCAATTGCCAGATGTGATTGCGGAAAAAAGCCCTGAAAGATCGATAGAGGCACGGTGGTTAGTAAGCCATTTTCAAATTTTGTCAGCGCAATGTTTTGAGCCCAAAAGCGAGGCATGGAATTACCTAATTTCCGAAGCCCAAGAACATTTAAACGAGTTAATATTGCTAACTGAAGAAGAGCCCAAAATCATTCAGTTTGATCAAAACACACTCTTTCTACCTTATTCAGCCTATGGGTTAGCAGCACAACTTTTTTGGTCAACAGGTAATTTTGAAGAGGCAAAAACCTGGACTCAGCATGGGCTTGATAACCTAGATTGCTTTATAGCCCCAGAATTTACCGGAGTAAAAAAAGAAATAAAGAATATGCTGAATAGAGTCAAAAAGCAGTGTTTACCAGGTTGTGATGCATTACTGTCTATTCCATTAATACTCGAAGAAGATTAACGGTGAAAGAACATGGCTATGAGTATTTAATGATACAAAAAGAGCTCATGCTAAAGTGCCACGAAAATTGGTTGTCCTGGGTTGTACTAAGGTGGGGCATGAGTAGGGCAGCTAAAGTTGGTTGCTTTATAAGCAATGCATTAGTGAATGTTCAGTGTGGCCAAAACTAACGGAAATGCACTGATAAACATTGATAGTATTACCCTACAGGGGTATAAATATTTCATATTAAATAACTATAAAGAATGTTCGGGTTATGGATAACCAATCGTTAAAATATCCCTGCTATACTACCTCCTTCAGATTGATTACAGAACCTTAACCGAATTTAAAAGCGATTGGGAATACGGGCGCTACAATCTCCAACCCAAAACAACCTGGCTGCCTTCTGTTGGTTGATATTTGAACTATGCGCTGTCATTTCAAGCTAAACGAATGATGTGTTTGAACGCACCGAGAATAAAGGTGACACTGTACAGATTGATATAGTGAACAGAGTTCTATGAACAGTTCGAAGCCGTAAAATCGAACGCTGAAGCTCCTTTGTGAAAATATAAAAACTAAAATTGAGTACAAATTGATGGAATTAACCAACATACTTCCAAACTTTACATTGGGAATGTTATCACCTGATAACGGCAATGAATTAAGCGCGATATTTATATTTGTATTGATGTCGGTTTTCTTTTTCTTCTTAGTGTCGTCTTTGATCTCTTACAATCATGCCCGCATAAGAATTAACTGGGTAAATAGCCAATTAAAAGGGCAGACGAGCAGTTCGGTATTAGCCGGTAGGTTCGATCATGAAGAAAATGCGCTTCAACTAGAGAGCAATAAGAATAAAGATAATTGGTTAAAAAGAGTAATTACCGGAGACCAGAGCCTTGCTGCAATTAGTTGGCTTGAATTTAATGAGACTCTTGTAGAGACAAAGAGTATCGAAGGGAGTCGCCTGCAAAATACAATGGATGCTGGCTTCTTCTTTAATACTATATCACTGGCCGGAGGTATTACCGAAAGTCGTTTGTTGGCAGCCGTCCCCGGTTTTTTAACAGCGCTTGGTGTAATAGGGACATTCATTGGGCTACAGCTGGGTTTGTCTGAGTTAAAGATAGGCAGTGGTGTTGATATAGAAGAAATGAAGAATGGGCTGGCCAGTGTTATATCTGGTGCCAGTATTGCTTTTATGACCTCTATTTGGGGTGTTGGATTAAGTGTTCTTTTTAACGTAATTGAAAAAAATGTAGAAAAGAGTGTGCGAAAGGACATATTCATTTTACAAAATAAAATAGATCGCTTGTATCCAAGATTAAGTGCAGAGGGGCAGCTACAGCGAATCGCAGATGATGGTCAGGAGTCCAGGTCGAGCCTACAAGGATTAGCAGAGAAAATCGGTGATAAGATGCAAGAAACCCTTTTAGAGGCTACAGATGGAATAACCAGTGCTTTAACTGAAACCCTAAATGCAATTATGAAACCGGCTTTGGATAAGTTAGTAAATGATACTGCTCATCAAAGTGAAAATGCCCTTTCAGACTTAGTACAAAAATTTCTGGATGGATTTGGTGAAGTCGGTAAGGACCAACGAGCAGCCGTGGATGACACCTCACGGAAAATGAACGAAGCTTTGGATGGAATGAAGTTGGCTATGGCCTCATTAGTAGCTAGTTTACAGGATAATCAGGAAAATGCCGCTGAGCGAGAGAAAGATCTAATTAGAAAAATTTCGCAGCAAGTAGATGATTTGGTTGAGGGATCAAACGCCCAACAGAAACAAATGGCCGATCTACTTAAGTCGCAGCTAGAAGGTATTGCGACTACCTCTAAAGATCAGCAGGCCAATGCAAATGAAAGAGAAGACATTAGGGATAAGCGTTTTAATGAACAGACTACAGCGCTGTCTGCTTCCACCAGTCAGCTTTTAGAGCACTTAAAATCAACGATGGAAGAACAGCTTAAAGCTGGCGAGGCGCTGTTAGCTCAGGGAGAGGCGCTTCGTATAGGGTTGGATAAGTCAACTGAAGCCAGTGCTAACTCTGCTAAGAATATTCAAGAGTCATCTGTAGAAATGCGTAATGCATCTGATCGATTATCTGGTTTTGGTATAAAAATCCAAGAAGTAACAAATGTATTGTCTGAATCGGTGACTCATGCGGCTGAGACTACTGCTGAATTAGCCGATAATAATCAGCAGGCGATACAGACAATTAAAGAATTACGAACCCAGCTATCAATCGATACAACCAACTTTAGACAAATTACAGAAGATGTAGATGGTTTAATTAAATCAGCATCAACAACATTTGTAGATATGCGTGAGCATCAAAACCAATATTTAGACGGGTTGGATAAGAATGTCTCTTCGTTGTCAGAGAAAATGGCAGAACTGATGCAAGACTATGCCAAAAGGGCAAATGCGCAAACCGAGGCCCATCTTAACGAGTGGTCTAAACATACATTCGACTACTCTGAAAATATGTTGGGCCTAGTAGAGACGATGAAAACCGTAATACAAGATACTGAAGATCTGCAATCTAAAATGGTAGGTTCATAGAATGTTACGAAGAAGCCGGTCAGAGCAATATACGGTAGATGAGGAAAATCCGTATTGGATATCCTTCTCAGATTTGATGTCTGGCTTACTAATTGTATTTATCTTGGCTGCAGTGGCACTGATTATTGAGCTAACTCAGACTCAACAAAAAATTGAATCAGATATTCAAGAATTAAAAAATGCTGAGCAAGCTCGCCGAGATATTTTATATGAAGTTCGCGATGAGCTACTAAGGAAAGATGTGTTGGTAGAGGTGGCCGATAATGACACAGTATTGCGAGTCCCTGAACAGACATTAACGTTTGCATCAAATAGTGACGAAATTCCTCGAGATTTAAGAGTTCGAAATGCCGTTAAGAGTATTGGAATTGCATTGCATCATGCCATTAATAAGCCCCTAAACGAAAACGCTGAAAGCAAAATGCGTTTTCAATATCTGGACACTGTATTTATTGAGGGTCACACCGATAGTTTGCCCACAAGAAGAGATAAAGGCAATTGGGGGTTGTCATCCTATAGAGCAATCTCTTTATGGGAGTATTGGCATGATACAGTTTCTTTGAAGCCAAAATTTAACGATATGGTTAATGCATATGGCATAAAACTTTTTTCGGTAAGTGGGTATGCGGCATCTAGACGTACCCAAATTATTGAAAATACCGCTAATCAACGCAAGAGGAATCGAAGAATAGATATTCGATTTACAATTAAACGACCTTCCATTGCTGATCTGGAAGAGATAGGTAAATGAAGCTCGATAAGCTAACCAGTCTCACGGTCGAAATCGGATCGCCTCGATTTTTAAAGCAAGTACAGAAATTAAAATTGCTGACCGAAAATATAAAGGGGCAAGCTTCCTCTATGGGAGCTACCAGTGATGCCACTGTAAGGGCCGTAGCGCAGGTGCTTGCAGGCCTAAATGGAGGCATATCTTTGCAGGTTCTCCTAGATCAACGCATTAAAGTCAGAGCTTTATCATCAATACTATTAAGTGAAAATGCTCACTTAATAGTATTGACCCCGAGTATATTTTCAAAGATTCATATGCTGACACCTCGTCCAAGTATCATGCTGTTGGAAAGTGTTCAGCGCTATTTCTTTCACCAGTATCAAAAGTTAATTAATGAAAATAAACTTAAATACGTGGCTGATTGGATCAGGTGGGCCGCTACGGAAAGAGGTATAAACAAGCCTCATGATAAAGATTTGTATTGCGCTAATGGCGCCAGTTGGGTTGCTGCAACGGCTGTAAAAGGCAGTGCCGATTTTGAAAGGCATGTGGATATATTGGCTCTGAGGCGTTATTCGGGTACCCAGTTTATGGTTGCCGCCAAAAATATCTATTACATCAAGCAACTTAAAATAATCCCCACAACTGAGAATCACCCATTATTGTCTGAACTAAATAACACTAAAGTGTTTAATTCAAAGTATGCAGGCGGTATGTTACTCGGCCATGAAGTTCTAAGAATACTAATCGATAGGTCTGGTGTAGTTATACATGAAAAGTGGCAAGAATTAATCATTTCAATTGCAGGTGACCCTCGCGTATCAAAGACTCACGGTCGTTACCGGAAATGGTGGAGTCAATTATCTGGGAGACAAATTCTTAAAGTTAGAGGTTGGTTGTCAAAGTTGGATTTGAAGCTGTTTTTAAGTGCGTTAAAGGATTATTCAGAGTCATCTGGTGATCCTGCTATTCAACGTATGTTTCCAGAAAGAAAACAATACTTAGAAGGGCTTTTCGAAAAGGAGCTGGTTCAAGAAACAAAGTTATATCTATCTCAACAAGCCGAATCCTATATTCTTGAAAATTATGATGAAAGTGAAATTCCAAATTTTTATCGAGTTAGTGGCAATCCAGCTTCACTTATCTATTTAGATATAGGTTCTGCAAAAATAATCGAAGGTAGTCATTCATGCCAGTTGTGGGTGTATGAAGATATTCACCAGGATACTAAATTGTATGATTATAGTAATGCAGCCGTTTCATATCGAGCACTTACTATGGATTTGAACTCACAAAATATGAGACTTGGGATGAAGAGAGCTGAAAGCATTGTTCATTCAAGAAGTAACAATTATATTTGGCAAAGTAAGTCGGTTACGGCTCTAAAAAAACTTGGGGTGGATATTGAAATAAAAGATGTACTGTCCAGTGTTGATTTTACAGATTATAAAAATAAAGGAAATTCAGTATTTCTATGAAAGTAGCCGCCTGGTTGTCAGAATTATTAGGTAAATCTAATAAAAATGAATCTGTTGAGTATATGACTGACTCTGACGGAGTTCATTTTAAATTCAATGGTGTGACTGAAACAGATATATTAAGTCAAAGAGTAAGTGAGCTTGAAGAGCAGCAATACCTGGCATTAGTAATACTTTTAGAACAAGATTTAGCCAAAAAAAATGCGAATAATGAGTACTTTTTAAATAAGAAAACGGTAACTGAACTTGATAGTGATGATAAGTTGTTGTTGAAGCTGCCTAATACTTGGGGTGGAGAGATAAAGTGTGGGTTTTCTGGCGAGACCACTAAATCAAATTTTTCTCCATCTATAGAAGTAAAAACCCCTTTCGGTAAATGGACCACGGCCTACGAGATTGAAGGGCCTTTTATTAAGTTTTCTAGTTCCAGTATATTTACCCTAACGCCACAAGAGCTGAATATATTTTCAGCTGTTGAGGCTCATGCTGCGTCAAGTAGATCTGAATTTGAAAATGTACTGCTTATCCATAAACTTCAGACTTCTAAATATTCCAAGGCAAATATTGAATTGGCTCACTTTGAAAAACAAGTGATAAGAATGCCTGATTCGGTTTCTATTATAATGGAATTTACCGATAGTGGAGAATTAAGATTGACTCCAAATTTTGGCCAGGATGCTGATATATCTGCAACCAATCGAGTTCTTGGTCAAATCAGGTCTGAAACTGATGTGTCAATGCGGGTTGGAAATGAAATTGTTCTGTTAAGCGAAAACGTAAGAAAAGCCTCCCAGGAGATTCTTAAAAATAGAAGGGTACCTAAAGATAAAGTAAAAGCATTTTTAAGTAACCCTACCGCCTTCATTAATTCCAATAATGTCGACTTGGATGTTGGATTCTCTGCCTATGTTAAAGGTGCGGTAAAGTTTGTTCATGCCTACTTTGGTGAAACCGAGGAGTCAGGTATCGATTGGTTTAACCGCACCGGAGGGGCCGGTACGATATCTCCAATTGGCGCTATAGTGTCTGTAGTCAAATCTACTGAAGATTTAAAGGAAGTTGAAAAGAGAATAACAGACGCTCAAAAAACGGGTTCTGATGAAATATCATATAATGGTACGATATATGAAATTACAAATGATTCCGATGTGACATCAGCGCTTGAAAAAGCAGCAGAAAGCGTCGCAAATAATATCTCAATTGAGGAATCCGATATTCCTGAGTTAGAAAATAGAGAGGATGAAAATAACAAACAAGAGACTGAAAACTTGGTTGTTGATATTGAACTTGCTGATACTGAAGTATTAAATACTGAATCAGCAGAGGTACAGGCAAAGCTTCATGAGGTGTTAGTTTCAGAGGACTTACTTGACTGGTCAAATTATAAATACACGCCCTATCCACATCAGTCTATTGGTGTGCGATGGATAATGGGGTTATATCAAGATAAAGCAGTTGAACATCAAAAGAATGGAGCGTTACTGGCCGATGATATGGGGCTTGGTAAAACCTTTATGGCCCTGGCTTCGGTTGAGCAGTTATATAGAATCGCCGAAGAGAATAAATTAGTTAAAAAACCTACACTAATCGTAGCTCCTCTAGGCGTAATAGAGAACTGGGAGGATGAAGTAGGTAAAGCCTTTTTAAAGTCGCCGTTCAAAGACATAGTGAAGTTACAAAGTGGCGCCGATTTACCAAGTTATCGTATCGGTAAAACTGAGATTCATGGAAATGTGGATGAAGATGGCGTCGCAGATATCCGTTACTCTTTAAAAATTGGGTCTGATTTTCACCAAGAGCGACTCGACCTTCCGGGGCGTCTTGTTATAACCAACTACGATACATTGCGTAATTATCAGTTTTCGTTATGTAAGGTTGACTGGGGTATGGTGGTTTTTGATGAAGCACAAAACATTAAAAACCCAAATAGCCTTCAATCAAGAGCCGCTCGTGGTTTAAAGGCTGATTTTAAACTGGTTACAACGGGGACCCCTGTTGAAAATAGCCTAGCTGAATTCTGGACACTGGTAGAAACGGCAAGACCGGGGTATTTAGATATATACCAGAATTTTAGGGAGCAATATATTACTCCCATTGTTCGGGCGGCTGGAGACGAAGTTGAAGTATGCAGGGCAACTATTGGTCGGCAACTCCGTGAAAAAGTAGGTTCTTTAATGTTGAGGAGAATCAAAGAAGATAACCTTAAAGACTTACCAGTTAAGCGGATATATACCGGAGTAGATGATGGCGTATGGAATTACCTTAAAGAGCTTTCCTCCACAATGTCAGGTCTTCAGCTTGAGACCTATGATGCTATTCTTACCTCAGCTAAACTAGATGAGGAAATGGTGGCGATTGCCGCTATTCAATACCTTAGAGCCACATCTTTACATCCAAGATTAGCTCACGGTGGCCGTTTGGATATGCCAAAGGGAAAGGGTGAACTACAAAAAGTATTAGAAGAGTCATTAAAGTTAATGAGCACTCTTAAGATACTGGACGGCATTCAACTTAAAAATGAAAAGTGTATTATTTTTTGTGTGAACAAGAATTTGCAGAGGTTTTTAAGTCAAGCTTTGGGGCGTATGTACAAACTAGGCCTATTGAGCATTATTAATGGCGATGCAAAGGCTGTCTCTAAGTCCGGAAGGTCACCCACTCGTAAAACAATGATTGCTAATTTTGAAAACAAAGAAGGATTCAATGTAATTATAATGTCGCCAGTGGCGGCAGGTGTCGGTTTAACTGTGGTTGGTGCAAACAATGTTATTCACTACGAACGACATTGGAATCCTGCAAAAGAGGCCCAAGCAACTGATCGGGTTTATAGGATAGGGCAAAAGAAAGACGTAAATATTTATGTTCCCATTTTGTATCACCCTAATTTAGAGTCTTTTGATGTGCACCTGAATAAGTTACTTTCAACAAAGAGTCTACTCAAAGATGCTGTTGTAACCGTTGAAGATGTGAAGCTGAATCCAGAAGGGCTATTTGATGTAGGCTTTCTTCCACAGCATGTATTGTCTGGTGAAGACTTGCCTAAAATAGACTGGATGTTATTTGAAGCATTGTGTGCTGAAGTATTGCGTGCCGAGTATGATGCCGTAAATTGTCAGCTAACGACTACAACAGATCACGGTGCCGATGTGGTGTTACAAAATAATAAAGAGTCAATGCTAGTTCAATGTAAGCACACCGGTAACGCGAAATATGATAGTGCAAAGGCAATATCAGAAGTGATAAATGCCGCACCATTTTACAATAGTGCATTTAAAAAAGAGTTTAAAAAATTCATCTTTGTAACTAACGCAAAACACGTATCACGACGAGTTCTTGAAGCGGCAAAATTGCATAAGGTTAAGGTGTTAGTGTATGAAGATATTTCTATATTATTGAATAAACACAAGATAACACGTGAAATGGTCGAAATAAGGTTGGGTAAAAGACGATTGAAAGTGTAGTGCTTTGGCTTGTGGGAGCCTTGTGAAGGGCTTTTAGCGAATGGGCGCATAAATAGGCCGTTTAAATGCTAGATCAGGCTTGTCCTGTAGTCTGTCGTATCAGTAATTCAGCAGGTTCAACGGAGAGGGCGTATGAGCATGAAGTTGGTGGCTACAATGCCTGGTCATAAAATCACCGAAATGATTGAGCGGCATTATGCCCACCACTTCCCAAGCGATATTGAATAGGAGGTGAGTGTTTTTTGATCAGGTTAGTGTCAATTCCCGTCCAAACTGTCAGTTATAAACATTGCCCATTTAGAGCCATAAAGGTATAAACATAGCCATTAAACAAAAGTACTAGCAGCAGTATTAGCGCTTAAAGGAATAAGTGGCCGCTTTACCCTAAACAAGTAAAATAGCCCACCAAATTCAGTATCAGGACGTAACCGTGGCAGCCAACATAAGCAAGCGTAATCTACTACAGCAGCTTGCGAAGAATACCTTAACCAAGCTGGCTTCAAGTCACGAACTCCCCGTTAGATCCAACGCCAGCGTCACTACTTTGGTTGAAGCTATTGTTGCCAAGCGCGGTATTAAGCTTGACGCCATCCTCCCTGTATTAAAGCTACCAGAGCTAAAAGCGGCCTGTACGTTTATCAACCAAAGCACGAAAGGCAATAAGCAAGACTTAATAGATCGGTTAACCTCACCGTCACCTAAGGCAGTTGTAAAGGCATCCACGCCTAAAAAGCAGGCCGCAAAGCCGACTAATAAAAAACTAGTTTATAAACAGGATTCGTCATCAATGGATGAAGAAAAGCTAACCCTCTCTCAGCTAGAGCAATATCTATCCAAAGCAGCCTGGATTCTTAAAGGCCCGGTAGATGCCTCAGACTTCAAGGTATACATCTTCCCGCTACTGTTCTTTAAACGCATATCAGACGTATACGACGAAGAATACCAAGCAGCATTAGAAGAATCTGATGGCGATATCGAATACGCCTCAATGCCAGAAATGCACCGCTTTGAAATTCCAAAAGGCTGCCACTGGAAAGACGTACGTGAAACCACTACCAATGTGGGGCAGGCCATTGAACATGCCTTACGCGGCATAGAGCAGGCTAACCAAGAGTATCTATACGGAATCTTTGGTGATGCCCAGTGGAGCAATAAAAACAAACTAACCGATAAGCTATTAATCGATCTAGTTGAACACTTCTCTCAATACACTCTGGGTCGTGATAATGCCAACCCAGATATGTTGGGTAATGCCTACGAATACTTAATCAAACACTTCGCTGATTTAACCAACAAAAAAGCTGGTGAGTTTTATACCCCGCGTTCTGTTGTACATCTATTAGGTTTGATACTTGATCCCCACGAAGGTGAAAGTGTTTACGACCCAGCCTGTGGTACAGGTGGCATGTTACTAGAGTGTGTGGATCACCTTAAGCACAACAAAGAAGACTACCGAACACTCAAACTCTTCGGCCAAGAAAGAAACCTAACCTCAAGCTCCATCGCCAGAATGAACATGTTCCTGCATGGCATAGAAGACTTTAACGTCATACGTGGCGATACCTTGCGTCAGCCAGGCTTCTTCGAGGCTGATGGCCTAAAAACCTTCGATTGCGTTATCGCCAACCCGCCATTTTCATTAAAAGACTGGGGCGCAGAAAATTGGGCCAATGATCCATTTGGGCGCAACATCGCTGGCGTACCGCCAAAAGGTAATGGCGATATGGCCTGGGTGCAGCACATGGTGAAATCCATGAACAGCACTGGCCGTATGACGGTGGTATTACCCCATGGGGCTTTATTCCGAAAAGGTGCTGAAGGTAAAATTCGTGAAGAGCTGCTCGCACAAGACATGCTCGAAGCGGTTATCGGCCTAGGACCTAATGTATTCTACGGCACTCAGCTTGCAGCTTGTGTATTGGTCTTTAAGCAAAACAAAGAAGCCAAGAAGAAAGGGAAGGTATTGTTTATTGATGCCTCCGATCAAATACGAGTAGGGCGTGCGCAAAATCATCTTGAGTCCGAACATGTTCAGCAAATATACGATTGGTTTAGCGGTTACAAAAACGTAGAAAACTACGTGAAAGTAGCCAGTAAAAAAGAGTTAAAAGAGAATGGCTATAACCTAAATATTCCACTCTATGTTGAAAAAATTATTGAAGACAATCTGCCAAGCGTAGAAGAAGCCATGGCAGATCTAAAACAAGCATGGCAAGCGAGCCTTGAAGCTGAAGAGAAATTTAAGAAAGTATTAAAAGGATTCTTATAATGTCTTACCAACCACCAATCACAATTAAATCTGCTATAGACAATATAAAGAAACGTCACTACGTTTTACCATCAATTCAACGTGAATTTGTTTGGGATACAGACCAAATAGAAACTTTGTTTGATTCTTTAATGCGTGACTATCCAATTAGTACCTTTCTGTTTTGGAAGGTGGATAAAAGCAAGGTAAAAGAATTTCAGTTTTACGAATTTTTAAAAAAGTATCATTCCAAGAATTCACGTCATAATACAAAAATAGAGCTAGAGGGCGACGAGAGTGTAATAGCCTTGTTAGATGGACAGCAGAGAATGACGTCCATGTATCTTGGCCTTACAGGTTCTTATGCTAGTAAAATGCCTTACTATCGAAAGAATAGTGCCCATGCCTATCCAGAGAAAAAATTATACTTAAACCTTCTAAAGCCTTCAGAGGAAGTAGAAGTAGAGTATGATTTTAAGTTTTTAACTGAGGATGAAGCAAAAGTCTCAAATGATACAATTGCTTGGTTTGAGTGCTCAAAAATACTTCAGTTTGACGAGATCACAGATGGGATCGATTATTTAACTGAAGAGGGTCTGTTAGATTCATCTGTGTACGGTAAAGAATCTACCAAGTTTGCAACGCGCACACTGAATAAGCTGTTTAGGTGTGTTCATGAGAAAGGAACCATTAGTTATTACAACGAAGAAGGAGAGGAGCTAGACAAAGTTCTTCAAATTTTCATTCGGATTAATAGCGGTGGCACCAAACTTAGCTACTCTGATCTACTTCTATCAATTGCAACTGCACAGTGGCAAGAAAAAGATGCCAGAGAAGTAATTCACGAATTTGTAGACGAAATTAATAAAATTGGCGATGGCTTTTCATTCAATAAAGACTTGGTTTTAAAAGCCAGCTTAGTGTTAGCGGGTTTTAAAGATATAAAGTTTAAAGTAGATAACTTTAATAAAGCCAATATGGAAACCATTGAAAGCAACTGGGATGAAACAACATCCGCTATACGCGCCGCTATTGAATTAGTCGCGAAGCTTGGCTTTAACCGTAATAATTTGGCTGCGACAAATACTATTATTCCAATTGCCTATTTTATATACAAAAATAAGTGCGCAAACGATATTCTACAATCAAGCAAACATGACCAAAATAGGCGCGCTATCAATGAATGGCTAGCCCGCGTGTTACTTAAAGGCACGTTTGGCGGCCAGCCTGATTCCATATACCCAGGCATGCGTGATCTAATTAATGCAAATTTAGGCAAATTTCCACTTACTGAAATTATTGGTCATTACAAAGGGCGTCGTAAATCAATTAGCTTTTCGGAAGACGACATTGAAAGCTTATTGGATCTACAGTATGGCAAGGCAAAAACCTACTGTGCTTTGTCGCTTCTATACCCTGGGCTAAACCATAGCTATGCCTATGACCAGGACCACCTGCACCCAAGCTCGTTCTTTAATAAAAAGAACTTGCGCAAGCTGGGCTATGATGAAAATACAATTGATAGCTATCTAGTGAAATTTAATGGTCTAGCAAACCTGCAACTTTTACAGCGTGATCAAAATAACCAAAAGCGCGCAAAATATCTGCAAGATTGGGTGGAGGCTGAATATCCAGTTGAGGAAAGTAGAAAAGCATTCTTAGTACAAAACCATATTAATGCAGATGAGTCTTTAGCGTTTGATGATTTCCTACCATTTATAAATGCGCGCCGTAAAAACTTAAAAACCAAACTAATGAAGTTGTTGGGTGTTACTACTCAAAATAACCCAGTGGCAGAACCAGCATAATGAAAAACCAAGAACTAGACCAAAAATCCCTAGAGAAATACCTTTGGGGTGCGGCCACCGCGCTACGCGGCACCATCGATGCTGGCGATTACAAGCAGTACATCTTTCCGCTGTTGTTCTTCAAACGCATTTCCGATGTATACGATGAAGAATTTGAAAACGCGCTCAAAGAAAGTGATCAAGACAAAGAGTACGCAGCCTTTGCCGAAAACCATCACTTTCAAATCCCCGATGGTGCTCATTGGACGGATGTGCGTGAAACTACGGTTAATATCGGCCTAGCCCTGCAAAATGCAATGCGTGCCATAGAACAAGCCAACCCTGAAACTCTGCACGGTATTTTTGGTGATGCCAGCTGGACCAATAAAAATCGTCTATCCGATGCCATGCTCACTAACCTGATCGAGCATTATTCACAGCAACAACTGAACCTCAGTAATGTACCCGATGACAAGCTCGGTAACGCTTACGAATACCTGATCAAAGAATTTGCTGATGACAGTGGCCATACAGCAGCCGAGTTCTACACCAACCGTACCGTAGTGAAGTTGATGACCATGATTATGGACCCACAACCGGGTGAGTCCGTTTACGATCCCACCTGTGGATCAGGCGGCCTGCTGTTGAATTGCGCGCTGCATTTAAAAGACGAAGGCAAAGAATACCGCACACTAAAACTCTACGGCCAAGAAATAAACCTGCTTACCTCAGCCATTGCCCGCATGAATATGTTTATGCATGGTATTGAAGAATTCGATATTGTCCGTGGTGATACCTTGGCTAACCCAGGTTTGTTAGAAAATGATGAGCTGAAGAAGTTTAATGTGATTCTGGCTAACCCTCCATACTCGATTAAATCTTGGGATAGAAAAGTCTTTGAGAGTGATCCGTTTGGTAGAAACCTTTGGGGTACGCCTCCTCAAGGTTGTGCTGATTATGCGTTTCAGCAGCATATTCAAAAGAGCTTAGATTTAGATAATGGACGTTCTATATCTCTTTGGCCACACGGGGTGCTATTTAGAGACTCCGAAGCTGAGATACGGAAGCAAATGATATTAGATGATGTAGTTGAGTGTGTGATTAGTCTGGGGCCTAATCTTTTTTATAATTCATCAATGGTCTCATGTTTATTAATAACAAATAATAATAAGTCTCAAGATAGAAAAGGAAGTGTGCTTTTTATTCAGGCTGTAGATGAGGTGAGGAGAGAGAAAACAATAAGCTATTTGGATGAGTGTCATACAAATAAAATTCATAGTGTATATAAAGAATATGAGGTTATTCCTGGGTTCTCACAAATTATTAAGAATGAAAATATCTTAGCAGATAAAAATACACGATTAAGTGTTCAGCTATTTGTAGATGATGAAGAATCAATTGAAGCAGGTTTTAGTACCGCTTTAATTGACTGGGATGAGAAATCTAGTGATTTAAAGGTATCAATTGAAAAATTGTTTGAAACTCTAGATGGAGGTAGTAACGATGCTAAATAAAAATATTACCCTTAAGATTGATAATGAAAACTGGGGTGTTTTTAAACTGGGTGATATTGCTGAAGAAATATCAGTTAGGATTGATAATCCTTCAGACTGTAATTTAGAAAAGTTTGTAGGTCTCCAGAATTTTGTTTCAGGTGATTTAAAGATTAAAAACTTTGAGTCAGCAGAAGGCTTAACATCAGCAGCTAAATCCTTTAAATCGGGTGACGTGCTTTTTGCAAGAAGAAATGCCTATTTAAAAAGGGCATCCTTGGTAGACTTTGATGGTATGTGTTCAGGTGATGCTTTTGTTTTACGTGAAAATCATGACTTAATAAAGCCAGGTTTTTTAGCATTTATTGTAAATTCTCTTGCGCTTTGGAATTATGCTAACTCTAATGCCGAAGGGACTATGTCAAAACGAGTGAAGTGGCGTGATCTAGCTGCTTTTAAATTTAAGCTTCCTCCAATTGAAGAACAGAAGAAAATTTCAGCTCTATTATGGTCAAAAAACTCAGTTTTAGACACACTTGAGGATTTGAATAGTAAAGCTTTAATGACAAGGAAGGTCCATTTCCAAGCGAGAATATGCCCTGATGAATGCAAAAGAAATGGATGGAAATCAGAAAAATTAAAAAACTTCGCTTCAATTGTTAGGGGATCTTCACCTAGGCCTGCTGGTAGTAAAGAGTTATTTGACGGAAGTTTTTTACCTTGGGTAACTGTTGGAAGTCTTACGAAAAATACATCGCCTTATTTACGTGAAACTCAGGTTAAATCATATCTTACCGAAAAAGGAGCACTACAAACTCGAATAATTCCACCTAATACAGTGCTGCTCTCAAATAGTGGATATTCTCTAGGCGTACCTAGAATCTTAACTTTTGAAGCTGGTGCTAACGATGGAGTAGCTGCATTTCTTGAGCTAAAGGGGTTGGAGAAAGAATATCTTTATTACTTTTTAGATTCAATAACAGAACACCTTAGGAATCGAATAGCGGCTGGGGCTGATCAGCCAAATTTAAACACTACCAGAATTGGAAATCTAGAAATTCCAGTCCCCCCTATAGCGATACAAAAAGAAATAGTAAATGAAATGTTGGCGTTTGATAAGGCAATAAATTCTATGAATGTTTCTTTAGATTCTGGAAAAAAAATACTGGCTGAAATATTAAACCAAACCTTTTCTAAATAATGGATTACTAGAATGGCTTTTACCGAATTAAATAGCGTAGAGCATTACATTATCAGTCAATTGACGGGTGTAAATCTCAATAATGGACATGTCGCAGAAGCACCTATGCAGCCTTATGGCGCTGAATGGCAGTTTCAATCGTCAGAGCAGCTTGGCCGTGGTGTTAATGAGGTATTGGTTGAATCTCAGGTGAAAGAGGCTTTGTTACGCCTTAATCCTGAGATTCAAGCCAAGCCTGAATTGGCAGATGAGGTGATCTACAAGCTCCGTGCTATTTTAATTTCGGTTAATCAAGTTGGTTTGGTTAAAGCCAATGAAGAATTCTTTTTATGGTTATCTGGCGAAAAGACCATGCCGTTTGGCGAGAATAATCGCCATGTGCCTGTATGCCTAATCGACTTTGAAAATCTTACTAATAATCAGTATGTAATCACCAATCAATATCGTATCCAACACAGGGAAACTAAAATCCCTGATATCGTGATGATGATTAATGGTATTCCTGTGGTAGTAGGTGAAGCTAAAACACCTATTCGCCCCTCGGTTAGTTGGTTAGATGGCGCTCATGAAGTACACAATATTTATGAAAATGCTGTGCCCATGTTATTTGTACCCAATATTTTATCGTTCGCTACCGAAGGTAAAGAGCTTTTTTATGGTGCTATTCGTTGCCCGTTAGAATTTTGGTCACCATGGCGCTTAGAAGATGATGACGCTATCAATAATAACCAAGTGGCTAAAAGCTTGGGCTTAGGTGAAGTTGGTAGAGAGCTTAAAGATTTACTTAAGCCAGCACGCTTATTGGATATTATGCGTAACTTCTCGTTGTTTACTTCTAACAAGAAAAAACAGCGCATGAAAGTAATACCACGCTTTCAGCAATATGAAGGCGCGAATAAAATTGTTCAGCGTGTGATAGAGGGTAAAGTTAAAAAAGGTTTGATCTGGCACTTTCAAGGCTCAGGTAAATCACTATTAATGGTTTTTGCTGCACAAAAGCTACGCCGAGAAGCGGCTTTAAAAAGCCCCACCGTCATTGTATTGGTTGATAGAACAGATTTAGATACCCAAATTAGTGGCACTTTTAATGCGGCAGATGTAGCCAATGTAGAAAGCACTGAAAGCATTAAAGAATTACAGCGCATGTTAGAGCGCGATACCCGTAAGATTATCATCTCAACCATATTTAAGTTCCGTGATGCCAAGCCGGACATGAATACCCGTGAAAACATCATCGTATTGGTGGATGAAGCTCACCGTACCCAAGAAGGTGATTTAGGTCGCCAAATGCGTGCAGCCTTACCCAATGCCTTTTTGTTTGGCTTAACGGGTACGCCCGTAAACAAAGCCGATAAAAATACCTTTTGGGCCTTTGGTGCAGAAGAAGACAAAGGCGGCTATATGAGCCGCTATACCTTCCACGACTCCATACGTGATGAAGCCACATTGCCTTTGCACTTTGAACCACGCTTGGTGGATGTGCATGTAGATAAAGAATCGTTAGATGAGGCGTTTGCCAATTTTAAAGAAAGTGCAGGTCTAACCGATGAAGAAGCCGATGCACTGAATCAGAAATCTGCAAAAATGGCAGCATTTCTAAAAGCCCCTGAGCGTGTGGCGAAAATCGTAGAAGATATTGCGATTCATTACATGGATAAGGTTGAACCCCAGGGCTTTAAAGCCATGATCGTCACACCAGATCGTCATGCTTGTGTGCAGTATAAAGAAGCGTTAGATGAACACTTTCCTGAATCAGCCAGTAAGGTGGTGATATCCACCACGGCTAATGACGATTTTGAATTCAAGCAAAAGTGGGGTGTGGATAAAAGCCAGCAAGAAAAGATTGTTGATGAATTTAACGATGCCAGATCAGAGCTTAAATTTATCATAGTGACCGCTAAGCTTTTAACTGGCTTTGATGCACCTATCTTGCAAACCATGTACTTGGATAAATCCATTAAGGATCACACCTTATTACAGGCTATCTGCCGTACTAACCGTTTATACCCCAATAAAACTTTCGGCTGTATTGTGGATTACTTTGGTGTGTTTGATGATGCTGCCAAGGCATTAGAGTTTGATGAAGAAAGTGTGCAACAGGTAATCACTAACCTGTCAGAACTGCGTGAGCTACTACCGCAAGCTATGATTGATGCTTTGCTTCACTTTGAGGGTGTAGATCGCACCTTAGAAGGTTTTGAAGGCTTAGAGGCAGCGCAGAACGCCATTAGCGATGACAAAAAGAAAGATGCGTTTGCGGCTGACTTTAAATATCTAGCAAAACTTTGGGAATCACTATCACCCGATAATATATTGGATCTGTATAACCACGACTATAAGTGGTTAGCGCAAGTGTATGAATCAGTGAAACCAGCTTCTGACAACATCGGTAAGCTACTATGGATGACGTTAGGTGCGCAAACCACCCAGTTAATACACGATAACATCCATGTAGGCGATGTGCACAACCTTGATGAATTCATCATGGATGCCGATGTTATTGAGGATATATTCAATAACCCCAATTCCAAGCAAACCAAGCAGTTAGAAAAGGCATTGGTAGAACGCTTTAAGAGAGTCGGTGACTTACCTGTCTTTAAATCTTTAAGTGAGCGCTTAGAAGCTTTACGTGATAAAGCTGAGAAAGGTTTGATTGCATCCATCGACTTTGTAAAAGAACTTTGCAAAATTGCCAAAGAAACCCTACAAGCCGAAAAAGAGCTGCAAGCTGAAGTGCAAGAGAAGTCCCCTAAGGCTGCCTTAACTGAACTATTCCTTGAATTAAAAGATGATCAGACACCAGCTGTGGTTGAGAGAATAGTAAATGATATTGATGCGATTGTTCGTGTAGTACGTTTCCCTGGTTGGCAAACCACTACCGGCGGTGAACGCGAAGTTCAGAAGTCACTTAGAAAATCACTAATGAAATATAAGCTGCATAAAGATCAAGTGCTGTTTGATCAAGCTTATGCTTACATTAAAGAATATTACTGAAATATAGGGACGTTAGTGGCTATATGAAATTTATCGAAGGAATTATTTCTGCTATTCAAGGGAATATTAAAACAAAGTTAGATGATCCTCTTATAGGGTCGTTCATTGCCAGTTTTGTCTTTTGGAATTGGAATAGTTTTCTCCTTCTATTTTTTGGGGAGAAGAAAATTGATGATCGAATTATAGATTGCATTAACTCATTTAAGCTGTCGTTTGATGGGTGGGATGATTTTTATCCTAGTTTGTTGGTATATTTGGTGCCAGTTTTAATGACTGTTTTTTATATTTTTTTTATGCCTTATGTGTCTATATGGATAGCTAAAACCGTATCTAAATTTGAGGTCTCTAAGCATGAGGTGGCTGTAGATTTGGAGATGGCACAAACAAAAAAACAGAAAGATCTTAATGAGCAAAAACTACTCAGTGATCCAAATAAGAAATTTCTATCCACTGTGGTTGAAAATAACCTGAAGCTGGAAATGGCAGTAATTACAAGAAAACAGGATGAGGCCAATATAGTAAAAGATGAGGCTGCTAAGGCTAAGGCTGATAAGGCGAAAGCTGAAGCAGACAGTCAGGCGGCAATTTCAGAAAAAGAAATTAAATATCTAAAATCAGAGCATGAAAAGAAAAAACTAAACGTTGGAATCTCTGTCGCAAATTCCATGTTGCAAGCAAATGCTTATAGTTCGGCTTTTAATTTTGTTCGTATATTATCCGAAAGTCTAGCTGGGGATAGTATTGCTCTTACACATAAATCCTTAACTGAAATTATAGCGGCTGTGTTTGGCTATAGATCTTTTGATGATTTACTGAAAGATGGCGAGTTTAATAATGAAGCTCTTGATGAGCTTAAGTACATTCTATTAGATACGAAGCAGTTAGGCCGTAGATTAGAAGGAATACTATCTGAAGACATTGTTGATGAAGATGTGTGTAATGCAGAGGTCGTATCAGATCACTTGTATGAGCTATTTAATTCACTCCCTTATTTGTACGGTGATGAAGATGCAATTGCTGATGCAGTTTATGAAGAATTAGAAAACGATGCTTATAGTCTAATTGATACTGATGCAATTAGTAGTGCGATAGCTGACACCAATACTATAGTTGAAGAAATTGAATTTTCAGAGAAAGAAGTCGTAAGAGCAAAAAAAGCCCTTAAGGTATTTATTAATGGCTACGCTTCAGGTTCACATAGAAAAGAGAGTGATGTACCCGGGCAAGGAATTGATTTAAAAATAGAAGTTGTTATTCCTGTTAAATGGGGTAAATACGGTTTGGGAAAATATACTATGGATATAACGGCTTCCCCAGAAACATATGATGAATGGGAAGAGGCGGAAGCCGAATTAGAAGAAGAATAGGAATTAATAGCCCTAATGAAAATAGTTAAGTAGTAACATATATTATGTATAAGTATGCAATTGACGGAATTTTAGACTAGCTAAATGATATTTGTTCCTCTACAGAGGATATTGAACCAATGGCAGCAGCTTAAGTAATTATGGATATTATGGAACGTGAAGTTGCTGAGGTTAGTAATTATATACTTCAGCAAATGAAAGATGGCGCTGACGAATGGTATATGCCTTGGCATTGTGGACTTGAGGAACCTTTCAATGTCGTGACGGGTAAGGTCTTTACCGGTCAAAATGCTGCAATCTTATGGACTGCGGCTAGTAAAAGAGGCTACGAGCGTAATAAGTGGGCAACTTTACGACAATGGAATTCGAGGAAGTCGGGTGTACGTCTTGGCGCTAAGGGTGTTCGCTTGTTTCTTCCTAAGTTTGAAGGCCCAAAGAAGGCTGCTAAAGCTGATCCTGAAAGAATCACCAGGTTTATAGTCTTTCATGTTTTTAATGTAGAGGAAGTGACAAACTATAATCCTGATCACCCTGACCTTTTTTTTCAGTTTGATACAGATCCTCAAATTGAAGATTTTGCAATCGCCACCAAAGCCCGCCTTAATTTTGGTGGTGAACGTGCTTGTTATATCCCCAAATACGATTTGATTGAAATGCCTCTCAAGGAAAAGTTCATTGAGACTCCACACGGGACTGCGGAAGAAGGTTTTTATGCCACACTAGTTCATGAGTTAGTTCATTGGTCTGGTGTTAAGGGAAGAAGTGAGCGTAAAGGTAATTTTAATGAGCAGCATAAGGATTATGCTTTTGAGGAGCTTGTCGCGGAGTTAGGCGCCGCGTTAATTTGTACTCGTTTTAGTAATAAGAATCAGCCGAGAGCTGACCATGCTGCCTATCTAAAGGGTTGGCTAGACGTACTAAGCTCAGATTTTAGTATCTTCTATAAGGCATTAGCAGAAGCTCAAAGGGCTGTACATTGGCTTTATATGCATACAGACATGTACCCCAAAGAATGGGTTCATGAAGCCAGTGATAAATCTGACGATGAGGATGCCTTGCACGACATTGTTGCCTTCGATGATATTACTCCAAGCTTGGCTGATCAGGATGAGGTAAGTAAACCAACGCTATCAAAACAGTGCCAGGAATTCGAAGTGTTAGGTGAAAGATTTGATTTTGAATCTACACTTAGAGTTAGGGTGATTTGTGGTCACTGTGAAAGTGAATATAAAATTTCGCTTACCCGTTACGAAGTCGCGTCTTCTTGTATGATTTGTGAGAAACGAAACAAACATGAAATTGATTGGTAACAGTTTATTCTTACCTTGATGGATAACAAACCAAAAAAATGGCGTTTAATGGCTTATTTGAACTAACTCTCAAAGATGGTAATTTAGTCGTATAGACCAAGGTCTAGGATTTTTAGTAAAGGCTAACCAATTGAGCCAACTTAGCTGTAGTGGCATAGTTGGTATTCATTACTTTAAAAAAACAGCTATTTTGCAGTGATGGTAAGAATGTATAAAGCCAGTTTAGTTAAGCTGGTAGACGTTTTAGTAATAATGACCGCATGAATCTATCTGCTTGAAAATGCGACATGTATATGTAGCTAGTGTGTACATGTTGCTAGGGTTGCTTAATACTCATTATTATCAAATTAGTTCTTCAGGATGAATTATCGCCTTTCTAGCAGAGGGTGGTAAATATATATAAGGATTTAACTTTGCATATTATTGCCCATAGCGATATTTCCTACCTTGTCGATCAGTTGGTTGAAGATTATAAGGAACAGAAATCAAATCTAGGTGTTTTTGGTGAATACGTCATTTCCGTCCCAAGCAAATCCATAGAAAACTGGCTTACGGCAGAAATTGTAAAACGCATCGGTATCTGTTCTGGTATCCGTTTTGAATCCTTACACAAATTACTGAACAGTGCTTTTCGACGTTGCTCCGGAGATTATTCAGGCTTAGTGGATAAGCGCCAGTTATCGTCGGTTTTATTTAAGCTGCTTTCGGCGCTGAATGTCCAAGATATTGATGCTTCTCACGAATTGTATGTGCTTAAGCAATGGTTGAATGCACAAAACCAAGCACAATCACTTGCCCAGCTTTGTCTTTCTTTAGCGGATACCTTTGAGCTTTATCAAATTTACCGACCTGATTGGCTGGATGCGTGGGCGCAGAATACAGTGGTTTTGGCTTGTGATGCTGAGCAGTGGCAGGGTGAACTGTGGCGATTGATCTGTGCTGAGCTGCCTGAAGGAGCATTATTACATCGAGCACAATTAACGGATGCTTTTGAGGCTGCGGTTGAAAGTGCCGATGGTCATGCCTTTAAAGGATTAACGCAGTTGGCCATTTTTGGTGTAAATCAATTGGATGCTGCAACCTTGGCGCAAGTTAGGCTTATGAGTGGGCAGTTGCCAGTGAGTTTATTTTGGCAGCCTGCATCTTCGCAGTTATTTGGAAGCAAAGCTGAAATTAATATAAATAGGCAGCTGGTGTTAGATCAACAAGCCTATTTTTCAGGGCATGAACTATTAGCTTCCTGGGGTGGTTTATCGCGTCAGCAGGCGTTGCTGTTTTCTGATCAGGGGATTGAAATAGAAAATACGTCGACTACCAAATTTAAGAAAGGAAAAGGAATTTTAGGCAAGATTCAAGCAGGGATAGTTGCTAACAATGAGGGTGATGCTGAGGTTTTTGAGCACTTGGATGAGAGTATTTGTGTTAGTTCACATTTTTCTCGTTATAGGGAAGTGGAAGGTTTACATGATTTTTTATTAGAACAGTTTAATCAGGATACTTCACTAAAACCTCATGATGTGATCGTGCTGTTCCCTGATATTAACGCCTATTCTTCTTACGTGCATGCAGTGTTTGAGAATCAACCTTCAGCCAAATTAATACCGTTTCAAGTCTGTGGTGTTAATGCCAAAGCCTCCGATGTGGCCTCTGTGCTGATGAACTTGATTGAATTGCCGCAGACTCGTTATGAGTTAAGTAGCGTGGTGGATTTATTAAATCAGCCTGTGGTGAAAAATCGCTTTGATTTGAGTGCAGAGGAGGTAGAGCAAATACATGCCTGGTTTACGCAAGCGAATGCCTATTGGGGGTTGGATAAAGCTACATTAAGACAGCTAACATTACCTGAGTATGATCGTTATACATTGCAGGCGGCTGTGGATAGGATGGTGCTGGGTTTGTCATTGGATGGCATGGGTGTCGCCATTGACGATGACGTGTTGTATGGCATTGAAGGCATGTCTGCCTTGCAATCAGCAACTTTAAGTAAATTGATCATCTTTATGGATGCATTAACGCAATGGCGGGATATCTGCATTGATGGAGAAGGTGCAACAAGATCCTATAACCCTTCTCAGTGGGCTGAGCATCTTAGAGGATTAACGGAAACGTTTATCGATGTGCCTTATAAAGAGCTGGATAGTTTAAATGCCTGGCATCAATTGTTGTCAGATTTTGAACATGGCTTTATGGACTCTGCACAAGTATATAGTTATGCATTTGTTAGCTCCCAGTTAAACCAGAATGTAGAGGATTCTGCCGTATCATCGTTTGCTTATCGATTTGGCCGTACTAATATCGGTTCTTTTGGTGCATTAAAAGGCATCCCTGCGAAAGTGATTGCCGTATTAGGCCTTAATGAAGCTGACTTTCCGCGTAAACCTTCTGCCGACAGTATTAATTTGGCCCCTAAACATCCTAGACTAGGCGATAGAAATCAGACAGAGCAAGATAAAGACGCATTTTTAATGGCTTTGTTGAACTGTCGCTCACGTTTCTATTGCTCTTATGTGGGTAAGGATATACGTAGTAATGGAACACGGATACCTAGTTTGGTTTTGCAGGAGTTATTGGATCAGATACAGCCGAATGTTGAAAAACAAAATACGCTAGTGATACAGCATCCTATGAAGGCTTATAGCGATGTATATTTTCAAAATAATGCCAGTCTCTACACTTATCAAGATTTCTTTACACAAGAATCGTTGTTGGATCAACCGGGCATCGAGTTTGATGAGCGCACTGCCTTACCTGCTTGGGAAATGCCAGAGCAAATAACCGTACAGATGTTAAAGGCCTTCTTGGAGGACCCTGCCAAAGCTTTTTTTAAGACGCGCTTTAATGTTGATTTACCCGATATTGAAGATGATGCGGTGGATGAAGAGCCTATGGCTGCAAGCCCATTAACCCGGTGGAAGTTCATTGACGAGTTATTACAGCATGGTTTAGAACAAGGTGAGATTAACTCGGAAATGATTTCAGTAATGGCTTTGCCTTACCAGGCTTCGGGGTTGATGGAACATGATTATTTTTCTGAAGGCACTTTACAAGAATGGGCCGAGACGGCTTCCAAGGTATTAGCTAATGTATTGCTAGCGAAGGGACAGAAGAAAACCGCTATGCAATCGGTGGAGTTAGAATTGAATGTCGAAGGGAAGGCACTTAAATTAATTGGCGACATTAACTTATTCTGTGATGCAGATTCTGCAGGTATTATTCAAATGGCGCAGAAAAAAGGCAGTGAGGTTTCTGAAAAATATTTAATGCGAGCCATTGTCGATACACGTATTGCGGAAGCCTTAAAACTTGAGGGTAAAGTTAATTATACGAGTAGTTTTCTCGCATGCCAGGACAAGCTGTATCGATTACAAGCAGATGGGCAACCTGGAAAAAATGGATTAGAGACGTGGCTTGGTCTGTATGAGTCGGTGATGAATGCACCTATCTCTTTGGATATTGCTTCGGCTGCCAAGATTAATGCTGGTAGTGATTATCGTGATTCCTTCGAACAGATGTTAGAAGATTGCAGCAGTTCGTTCTCGAATATGCGCTTATCCAAAGCGATGATGGTGCTGAGTCATGATGAGACTGCCGTTGCTAGAGGCGAAGCGTTTGTTGAGCATTATAAATATCTCAAGCCCAGTAAGAGCCCGGTTGAAGAGAAGATGGTTCCACATTGGGTTGAAGTGCATGAAGGAGAAGAAGCATGAGTAATGTAACCCCTGCGTATTTAGCTGTTTCTTTGCAAGGTAAAAACTTATTAGAAGCCAGTGCCGGTACAGGTAAAACCTTTACAGTGGCCCTGTTATATTTGAGAGCGTTATTAGGTGTGGGTACACCCAATAATAAGCCTTTAGCTGTTGAAGACGTATTGGTGGTGACATTTACGAATGCAGCCACAGAGGAACTCATCGACAGGATTCGCTTACGAATCAAAGAGGCGATTACTTATATAGATAAGCCTGGTAAGGACAGCGACCTAGTAAATGTGTTGAATGCGGCTTTTGTTCTGCATAGTGATGATAAGGATTGTTGTAAGACGCTTTTGAGGACAGCCTTAAGTCATATTAGCTTTGCCAATATATCTACTATTCATAGCTTCTGTGCTGATATTTGTAAAAGCATTGCGATTGATTCAGGTCTACCACTGGTAATGACTTTATCTACGGATGCTGAAGATATTAACGCCTCCATCATGGATGTGTGGCGTGAAAATATTGGCCAGGGTGATAATTATTACCAATTTTTGGTAAGCAGCCATAGTAAACATGAGGGGGTTTATAAAAAAGCCTTGTCGAAAAATATGACTGATATTTCATGTGAAGAATATTCAATTTTGAAGTCAGAATTCTTTTCAGTTCGTCCTGAAAGACATGAGTTAGAGAGTTTTTTTGAAAAGTATAAGGCGCTATATAACAGCCCATATAATAATGATGTAAAAGTTTCGCCAATGCTGGATAAACTTTTTTCGATTGATGACTCTACCGTAAAGATAGCCGCGACTGTTATTAAGTTTTTTACGGTACAAAACTTATCAAGTGGTGGAAAGGTGCGAGCTAATGCAGATCCAGAATTGTTGGATGGGCTTGATAAGGAAGTTAAATCTCATCCCTTTTTTACACTATGCGATAAATTTCATGGCTATGGTAAAGGTATCCCTCTAGCTGATTTCAGCTTCTTTTATGACAGCTATCAGTCTTTGTTAACACGGCTAAGCAAGGCAGAATCTACCACTGGAAATATATATTCTGATCGATTAATTCAGCTCGCGGCTGATGTGACTGAGGATACTCGTGTTGCTGAGCTTGTACGGAAAAAACTGCCCTTAGCAATAATTGATGAGTTTCAAGATACCGACCCTTTCCAATACCGTCTATTTAATAATATTTATTCAGGGGATGACTGTGGATTGTTAATGGTGGGGGATCCCAAACAGGCTATTTATGCCTTCCGTGGTGGCGATATTTATACTTATCTGAAGGCCAAAGCTGACGCTGACAATACCTATAATTTGAAAGCTAACTTTCGATCTGCAGATGCGGTTGTGGCGGGTATTAATACTATTTTTGAGCAGCCATTACTTAAAGATCATAAGAAATATAAAGAAGGGGCATTTAATCAACAGGATATTAATTTTGTTTCTGTGCTAGCCAAAGCTGGAAAGCCTTTATTAATGGTGGAGCAGGGGGGCGTGTTAAAGCCGCTTGAAGCGGTGGTAGGCGAGTATATAGCCGATAACGCTGATTGCTCTCTAAACGCACCTGCACGACAACGTGTAACGGCTGAATATGCAGCCAACTATGTCAATAAACTTGTTGCCTTGGCGGATAGCGGCCAGTGTCTTTTGTTTGATGGTGGTAGTGGTAGTGCCGATAGCCGGGCATTAAAACGTGGTGATATTGCTTTGCTGGTGAACAGTCATGGCGAAGCGAAGTTACTGAAAGCCGCATTGTTGGAATTAGGTGTGGCATCGTTAACACAGACTAGAGAATCGATTTATCAGGAACTGGAAGCGTATGATATTTGGTTAATTTTACGAGCGATATTAGAGCCCACCAATCAGAGATATTTTGAAGCCGCGCTGCTCGCCCAGATAAATGGATTGGGGTATAGAAAAGCCTATGAAGTAATTAATGACGAAGAAATTCTACAGCAATGGATTGCTAAGTTTCATGAGCTAAACGAGTTGTTTTTAAACCTGGGACCTTTAGTTGCGTTAACGCGTTGGTTTAATTTAATTGGTGCTACACAGAGCTTTATGCAGCTTGAGAGCGATCGGCAAGCCACCAATGTCACGCAGTTGTTAGAGTTGTTGCAAGAAGACTATGCCTTGTTTGGTGGGGGCTTGAAGTTACTCTCACGTCTCGAACGTTCTATTGCTGCGGAAGAAAGCGCTGATGAAAGTTTGATCCGCTTAGAGAGTGATGAAGATAGGGTGAAAATTATCACCATTCATACGTCTAAAGGTTTGGAATACCCTGTTGTCATTGTGCCCTTTGCATGGCGTGATTCTATAATCTTAAGAGATAGTCTGTACTCTGGCCATGATGATGAAGGCAATGCTTTATTAGGTTTTTCAGACGAGATAAAGAAGTCGCAAAAACAGGAACTTTTTGATGAGAAGCTGCGCCTCTTTTATGTGGCTTTAACACGGGCATCCAGACATTTAGTGCTGTACTTTATTGATTCTCAAACACAGTGGGTGACTGAGCCAAATGTTGGATATAATAGCTCCCCATTAGGATGGTATTTTCCAACAGCTTCAAATAGTGAATCCGTCAGTCTCGCCCATGAAAAATTCACAATAGCACTTGAAGCTGTCAATGTTGGCTGTATCAGCTTAGAGGATTGTAACGTTACCAATACAACAACGGGTTCAGCTAGCAATGATGAGCCAGAAACGAAGCGCATCAGTCGCACGTTTGACGGTAATGTAGACCAGCGCATGGGCACCAGTTCGTTCTCTATGATTTCCCGGGGCTACAATGTCGTACTGAAAGATGATGATGAGCCCGCTGGGAAAGAAGGCGAAGCCAGGGAAACTGCTCATATACTTGAAGGCAGGCATGGTCTGGCCAGAGGCGCCAACATAGGAAACGCTTTGCATAATGTAATGGAATTTACTGATTTTACCCAATGGCAGGGGGAGGTTGCTGATAGGACGCTGGATAATTTAAACCACCTTGTTCGCCGGGAACTGAAAGCCAACGGGGTGATTTTAAAAGCCGATAAACTCGAGGTAGAGCTACCTAAATACACTCAGTGGGTGAAGGAAGTAATACAAACACCATTTTTGAACTTGGGCGAAGATGATATTGCATTAGCCAATTTAACTGACTGGCAGGCGGAACTGACATTTACGTTTTCATTGAGCCCGTCTTTTTCAAAGAGTGGCCTGCGTGATCTGTTAAGGGATTTAGGCTATAGCCTAGAAGGTTTAAAAGGGCCTTCAATCTACGGTATGTTAACGGGGGCTATCGACTTGGTTTTCTGCCATAACGGTAAATACTACTTGGCCGATTATAAGAGTAATCATCTAGGTAGTGATTTTGATGCTTATACTGCCGATGCGCTAGCTTTGAATAACGATAAAAAGGCCTACACATTACAGTATTTGATCTATAGCTTAGCCTTGCATTTACATCTATCAGAACGTATAGCTGATTATGACTATGGCGAACATTTTGGTGGTGTGTTCTACCTATACATGCGGGGCATGCACCCTGACCATAAAGGTAAAGGTGTATTTCGTCACTTGCCTGAAAAGCATGTGATTGATCAGCTCTCGACTTATTTACTACCTGAGCATTCTACTAACATGGAGGTGAGTGTATGAGTGAGTTATTGCAAGCACATGAACGCTTAGCCAGTTTGTTACTGCGTAACAGTGGTGATGCCGTTATTGATGCCGTTATTGATGCGTCGGATAGAGTGGTTGTACATTCAAGCTTAGTTGAGTTGAGTCGTGCTTCCGCTATGGGCAGCAGCTGCATCTATTTAACCAAAGAAATAAAGCAAGTCTTTGAACGCATGGTAGAACATCTGTCGTGGCTTGCATTGTATTCAGAAGCCTGCTTAGAACGTACCGTCATTCTATTGCAAGAAAATCGCCTGTATTTAAATAAGTACTTTCATGCTGAGCGTGAAATAGAAGATAGCTTAAAGGCATTGGTTGAGCAGAAAGCGGAGATTGATGAAGCGTATATATTAGAAAAAATAACGCCCCTGGAATATATGAGTGAAGCAGGAACGCAAGTCATTCTAAACACCTTACGTCAAAACCTATCGGTGATTACCGGTGGGCCCGGTACCGGGAAAACGACCATTGTGGTGCGAGTATTGGCTCTGTTGATAGAGCATTACCATCAGCAGGGTCATGACAAGGTTAGTATTGAAATACTGGCACCAACAGGAAAAGCGTCAGCCAGGGTTAAAGAATCGATCGTTAAGCAAAAAAATGTGTGGCTGGAAGATTTACGAGGGTTTGATCGCTCTGTGGTTGAGGCTATTCCGGAAGTATCACAAACCGTTCAAAAGTTTCTTGGCATTAATCCCACCACCAGAACGAGTCGCTTTAAACGTGGGCAAAAAGCCAACGTTGATATCTTAGTAGTGGATGAAGCTTCGATGTTAGACGTCATGTTAGTGAAAGAGTTACTAGCAGCCATTCGTCCGACAACGAGATTGATATTATTGGGCGATCCCTATCAGCTGGCGTCCGTAGAGGCGGGTAATGTTTTAGCACAGATAGTCGCAGCTGCAGCCATGAGCGAAAATTCTTGGTTAGCGCAAGCGTGTACGGAGTTAACCGAGAGCCATAGATTCACCCGTGATAGCGGCATAGGCCAGCTTGCCGCTGCGACGAATCAAGGTGAAGTAGAAAATGTGATGCATTTATTGGGAGATACCGCGATTCAAGATGTGTCTATGGATACTGTAAATAAATCGATGATAGAAGCGATTGATGGCTATCAGCAGTATAAGTTAGTTATAAAGGCGCTAGAAAGTTTAGATCATGAGAATATTTCCGCAGTGTTTACGGCATTTGATAAATGGCAGGTCTTTTCGCCGTTTCGCCGTGGTAAGTATGGTGTTGAAGGTATTAATCTGGCCACAGAAGAGGCGCTTGCATTAGGTTCATCAGATGAGTGGTATGTGGGTAAGCCGGTTATTATTACGGCTAATGACCATGCGCTAAAACTTTATAACGGAGATATAGGTATTTGTTTAGACAAAGAGGGCAAGACCGTTTGTTTTCCTGCGACAGAACCCGATGAAAATGGTTTGTTGAGCTATCGCTTTATCAATACGCGTATCTTGCCAGAGCATCAATTGGTCTATGCCATGACGGTGCATAAATCGCAGGGGTCAGAATATGAGCGTTGTATGTTAGTAGTGCCAGAGCCTAGTGAAAATCAACGTAACTTATTAACGCGAGAAATTCTATACACAGCCATTACACGTGCTAAAAAGGCATTTATGTTATTTGCAGGAGATGCTGAAGTTGAGTGCATGGTATTGAATAAAACAGAGCGCATGAGTGGTCTGTTGAAAGCATCGTGATGCACTTCTGCTTATTTCTTAGGCATTAAAGGTTTTTCTTTTCTAGAAAAACCTTTGCACTAAGATATAGCGTATAGAACCTCATAAACCCAGTCTTTTTCTTGGGTATACCATTGGAAACTGTCAACATATTCACTTTCTTTTAAGTGGCGTTTGATTTCACTAAATTGTTCAAATCCTGATTCTTTTTCTGTAGCTTGTATACCTTCGAGGCTTGAAGTTCCGCGCGTTTTCCACCAGGTCGATAATTTTGGATGCCTGTTCATCACTAGGATAACTTTTTTCACCTTGGCGCCCTCAATCCAGTCATCGTTGGATATCTCCTCCAATCTTTTAAAGTCAGCTAAAACCTTATCTTGATTTGAATGTAAATTCCTCTTAGCTTCAATAGCTATCCATTCATTATGATCATCGCTAAAAGCAACTAAATCTAAAAGTCGACCCTTGCTAATGGGGAACTCAGCATACAAGTTATAGCCAGACTCAATAAAAGAAGCACTAATATGATGTGTGAGGTTGGCCTCAGAAATTTCATTTTTAGGGTAGCGCTCAGAACAATGTGCATATTGACTTGTTTTTAAGCTGAGTACTCCGCTTTTTAGGATGCTTTTGATCTTCATACTTGAGTTATTATGCATTCTGAATCCATTCATAAGAGGCGCTTTAGTGATACCAGCATTTAGTTATCTGGCTTTCGTTAGGTGGTACCTGAGAAAATTATAGACAACTAATGGTGACTTGCACTGAGATTGAAATAGAACAAACAAAATGATTTCTTTACGCCGATGCAAAGCTTGAAATCTGAGGTGCAGCTGCAGTCCATTGATGGTATTAATGCCAGATATGGGTGAATACTACCTATGTTGCGGCTCAAGGACTCGGGGGATGCTGGTCTATGAGCTAGAAGATGCTAAGCACTACCTATACAGCCAAATGGATAAATATTTCCGGTGTGATTTATTAGTGTGAGTCGGGTGATACGAGAAGACCATCCCGACCTCTTCGGTAGGATTAATAACCCTTAAGCAGGACTTGGCGTACATTAACTTAGTTGGCTTTGTGGTCACGTTGGGTAATTGTTGAATGTGCTATCCCGAGTGTATTTTACCTACGCTCTTATGCCATCTATATCCGTAGTAACTACAATGGATAAACTCATGCTTAAAAAAGCATGGGAAGTCAGGGTAAATGGCTGCATGGCTTTAAGCTAGTTGATCACTACACTTTGACGTAGGAGAGGGTAATTCCCCCAAGTTTGTTAAGCAACTTGTTGTCTATAAAGGATTAAAGATGATATTTGAAGAGGGTGACGTATACAGTCCAGTAGAGGTTTGTCGTTATCTAGGGGGCGCCTCTCAACAAACACTGCCAATGCGTGGCGGATGTGTAACCAGCATTTTTCTCCCCTATATTGAAGATGATGAAAAAGGCTTGCCCTATATCCAAATTAACGCCGGTAAAAATAGTGTTAAGGCAGCCCTAGCATTGCTTGGCCAGGACGAAGGTGTGCCAGCTTTTCGCAAGACAAGGAACGACAGGGCCATTTATATTGGTGTGCATACGGCAGTAGATCAGCTAATGGATAAAGACGATATTGAGTACTATCGCTATACCCAGGGTTATGAAATCAGTTCAATTTTGCTGCTGCACAAAGTTGAAAAAGAAGCGCCTAGCGAAAATAGGCAGCCCACTTCTGTAATAAGTACTCGTAAGCCTACGTTAAGTGGAGCGCCAAAAGGAAAATGGTGCAAGGGGTGTGAAATCATAAAAAGCAGGGATCAATTCCATAACAGCAAAAAGAATGATGATGGCCTGACTATATGGTGTAGATCGTGCCTGGCGGAAAAGCATGCCCCGTGAGCTGGGTATGAGCGAATAACACGGTGCAGCTGCCACATTCATTTTAAAGATTGCCTTTGCAGCGAACGCAGCAAGAAATAACAGATTCAAAAGGGAAGTTACATGAGTCAGCTTAAGGATCAAATTCTTCAATTCCTACAGCAAAAACCCAATCAGTTGGCGTGGGAAATGGCGGCGCAATTTGATGTGGATAAAAAACACGTAAATAGCCTGTTATATGGCCAGCTAAAAGGTCAGGTGAGTCAGGATACCAGGTACAGGTGGTCGTTGGCGGCCAATGCAGCGTCTTCACAAGCCCCTAAACCTGTATTGGTTCAAAAGACAGATCTTGCCAGGTTGTGCCGCTACTACCTGGCCTGTATGGGCCAAGAGGAAGTGGGTGTATCAACCTTTGCACAAAGTAAGTATGGCGAGCCAGATTATGCCGAACTGTACAGCCTGCCGCATACCACCGATGAGTTACTACAACAAGAAAGCACCCAACGACTGTTGGGTAAAGTTAGGTCTGAACGAGGGCGCCATTCGCTGTTTTTGGGTTACCCAACTAATTTAAAACTGCTTAAGTCTAAAAAAAGTAGCTGGCAAGGTTACATGGTCGAGCCCGTGTTTCTGTTTGCAGTGGATCTAGAAGGCCCTCAAGGCAGGCCTGTTTTAGATTTAAGTTACCCAATTATTAACCAAAATGTTTTGAAAGCTTACACCAACGCAGAGCGTGAAGGCCTAATGGAGGAGTTAGCCCTGCTTGAAAGTGAGCTGGGGCTAGGTGAAGAAGGCCAGCTGGTTGAAATAGATGAGCTAGCCATGCGCTTGCAAGCCATTCGGCCAGAGTGGCCCTGGCTTGAAATGATAAACCCGGAAAACGTTGTGTCGGATATACCGCTATCCAATACAAATCGCCAGGGGATTGTGAACCGCGCCGTTGTTGTAATGGCTGAACGATCACCCTTTACACAGGGATTAGAAACCGAAATAAAACAGTTGGCCGCCTTACCTCCAGGTGCCACAGATGGTACCGCGCTAGGGGGTTGGCTTACGGGAAATATAGCCACCAATAAAGAAGCGCAGCGCCAAACACTATTAGAAGTGCTGCCTATGAATCTAGAGCAATACACCGCAGTGGGCTCTGCTTTAACGAAACCTCTCACTATTATCACCGGGCCACCCGGCACGGGAAAATCTCAGGTGGTAACCAATTTGTTAGTGAATGCCGCCTGGCAGGGGAAAAAAGTTTTATTTGCCAGTAAAAATAACAAGGCGGTGGATGTGGTGGAAGCACGGGTTAATAACCTGGGCACCAGGCCTATATTGTTGCGAGTGGGTGCGGGACCTTATCAAGTACGTTTAGCTGAATACCTAATGTCGTTAATGTCAGCCACTTGTTCGGATGATGACCAGCTTTATTTTGATGAAGCCATGGACATACATAGTCGCATGTTAAAGAAAATGTCCGGCTTTGATGGCAAACTGGCTGCGATTATCAGCTTGCGTAATAAGGTTGATGCATTAGAGCAGTCATCAGAAGAGGCCCGTACCGAGCTTCCTGAAGCGATTTTAGACTTAGTGAAGAAAGCTGATATAGATAAGGCCGAAACGCTGATCGTAGCGCTTCTGGAGTGGTTGCCAAAATTAAACAAGTCATCACATGGATTCTTCAAACGTCTATTTTGGGGAAGTGTTAAAGCAGACTTAACCATAGTGATTAATAAAAAGCTGCCTGAGTTGAAGTCTTCCATTGCCTGGTTAGGCATTGAAGCGCCGTCCGAAAATATTGATGAAATGAATTACGAAATGTGGATCGGTTATTTAACTCGTTGCAATGAGTTATTGGGGTTTGCCAACAAACTTAAGGCGTATGTGTTATCGCTTGCCAAATTACAGAGTGCGCCTTCGTTGGAGGACATTGGCCGTAAAAGGTCTGAGCTTTTACAACAGATCGCCTCTAACTCTGAAAGATTGTGGAGCTTTTGGCTAAAGCTGCAACCTAACCGTTTAACCCTACCTGACCGTCAGATGCTAAATCGCTATACGGCGTTACTTAAAATGGTGTTAGAGACGGGGCCTGAAGGGCGCTTATCCAATACTGTATACCGTGAGTACCATAACTTATTTCCCAAGGTCTCTCATTTACTTTCATGCTGGGCGGTGACGTCCTTGTCGGCAAAAGGAAAGATACCATTAGAACCCGGCTTTTTTGATTTAGTGGTGTTTGATGAGGCCAGTCAGTGCGATATCGCGTCGGCCATTCCATTATTGTACCGTGCTAAAAATGCTGTGGTTATAGGTGACCCAAAGCAGTTGTCCCATATTAGTGGGCTTGCAAAGGGGCAAGACCAGCAGTTGCTAGATAAATTTGGCTTAATAGGTGACTTTCCCCATTGGGCTTACTCGGTTAACTCTCTGTTTGATTTAGCCGCGGGCTTGGTGGGTAGTACTGAAGTGGTGGGTTTGTTAGATCATCACCGCTCTCATGCCGATGTAATAGAGTTCTCTAATAGGCAGTTTTATGAAGGCCGATTACGTGTAGCCACCCGTTACGACAACCTAAAAAGGCCAGCGCCAAACTCAGCGGGTATTGAGTGGATTAATGTACCGGGTAAAACCATACGGCCAACCACTGGCGGCGCCATTAACTATGTAGAAGTAAAAGAACTGGTGAGGCAGTTGGAAGGCTTGGTTTTGCAACGTAACTATCTGGGCTCCATTGGTGTTGTAAGTCCCTTTAGGGCCCAGGCCAACGCTATTAGGCAGGCTGTTGATCAACACGCAGGGCTAGCAGCTGCATTGCTTGAACGAGAGTTCTTGGTTGATACAGTTCATCGTTTTCAGGGGGATGAGCGAGATGTTATGTTTTTCTCACCGGTTGTATCACAAGGTACGCCTCCCGGTTCATTGGGATTCTTAAAAAATAATGGCAATCTTTTTAATGTGGCCATTACACGGGCACGAGCTCAATTAATTGTGGTTGGAGATCTTACCTACTGTGGTAATTGTGGTGTCGACTACTTAGCAAACTTTGCTAAGTATACCCAGCAGTTGCAAGATAGAAGTACTCAGCAGGAAAAAGAACATAATCAATCGTTTGGCCCCTTATACCCTGCCGTGAGTAACCCGGAGCAGGTATCCGACTGGGAGCGAATATTCTACGAGGCATTGTATAAGGCGGGTGTGTCTACCTTGCCTCAATACCGTATTGAGAAATATGCCCTAGACCTAGCTTTGATAATTGGCGAGAAAAGGTTAGATATAGAAGTGGATGGCGAGCGGTACCATAGGAACTGGACTGGTGAGTTGTGCCGTCGTGATCAAATTCGTAATCAACGCTTAATTGAATTGGGTTGGGATGTTCAGCGTTTTTGGGTATATGAGATTCGTGATGATTTAGAAAATAGCGTACAGCGAGTTAAAGCGTGGGCAGAGCAGGCTAGGAAAGTGAAATAATGTAGTGGCTCAGACTTGACCTGACAGTAACCCGTTTTTAAAAGGCGTCTGTCAGGTTAAGTATTAGCGCTCGCTACAGGTTAACTTCAAGTGGTAACACTCTATTGTTGGCGATATATTCATCAATCCGGTCTAATATTTTATGCATACGCGCGTTGTACTGTTCAGTACGGCCAGCAGCTTCAAGGTCTTCTATTGACCTATCAACGACCTGGCAAAACTGATCAATGTTCGTTATTAATAAACCCTCTAATTCAGCAACACGTATATCTAAGCTTTTGCTAAGTACTTCAGTTTTATTAAGCATGTTGGCTCCAGGCAGACAGAGTTTTTGTATAAGGTGTAATGTTGGAATTAAACCTAGCGTATAACTTATCCATTAAGGCAAGTCCTCCTAAACATATTGTTTTCATTTCGTTCACTCTTAGATTTTAGTCTCGTTTAGCGAATCTCTAATTAGTGATTTAGTAAGAAAACCCAGTTACGGAATACTGCTAAATCCAAAATTTCGAGCTTTTGGTGGTTGTTCATCTTTTGTATGTATCTTGGCAATATATGAAAAGTGTTCAAAAGCATCTTTAAAATCATCATCTACAGTATTTCTGATCATGTGGTGCGTTGACCAATGGGGGTTAGGGTGGCCTAACTTTTTCCAATCATTGATTAACATCTCATGTATTACAGAAGGAAACTGGACTTTACTGCCATCTACCAATAGCAATAAATGGAAGTGATGTGATCCGTCTTGGCTACTTTCTCGCCCCCATGCATGATCAACAAATTTTAATTTATATCGTTTCATTATTTTCTTTTTAACTTTTTCTAGGTAAGAACTAAATTGACCTTCATTCCAGTGCTCATTTGAAATGTGGAAGTCAACTATCATACAAAAAACTTTGCAGTGATGACTAAGCGAATGTCTACAGCGTTCATGTATTTTCCTTAAGGCTGGATGATAGCTGCCCCAATCCTCATTGTTTTGTATACGAAGAACTGTCCCATCAAAATTAAAATAACTTCGATAGATGATGTCTTTATGTTTTTTAGATCGTCTTTTTTCTTTACGTTCTTTTGTTTCAAAGAAATCTATAGGTTTAGCCATAGTATTAGACCTTATCTAATATTAAATACCGGTGCCCCCGCCTTAAGCTCTAATGGCTACAGACGGTATGTTTATTGGGCTTTAGTCCATATTGGTTTTAGGTTGATTGTCAGGAGTTATGGATAAATAACTCCTCAAAAAGCTGTCATGCGACTGCTCTATTGATCTTTTTTTGTTCAATCCAATCATCTTTTTTTGTTCAATCCAATCAATGACTTCGTTAAAGCTCCATCTGGAGCAACGATTGGCTTTTCCATAGGAAAGACTTAGCGAGGCAGGAAAATCCTGATGCTTCATTAGGTTATAAATTTGACTTCGACTGACTGCCGTTATTGCAATCACTTCTTGAAGGTTGATTAGCCTGTCGGACTGCTTTTGTGCGTTTTCCATATACTTAACCTCAGTAATTTATGGATAATTAACCACCTCTGTGGACCGACACTTATTTAATAGCAGTACCCTAAACTTTTTTGAACCGCCGAATGTGTGTTTTATGGGAATATGGCTGTAGGCCAGTAATGGCGGGGTTTTTGAGAGTGAAAGTAATTTTTTATGTAGGGTTGACGGTAAAGAAATTACCGTCTGATGAGGAAGGTTGACTGATTATTGAACTGCTGTTCTGCTTGAATATTGATCATGTTCGGTAGATAAGTGATTAGCCCAAAACTGAGCCATCTCTTTGCGCTCATCCCAATATTCTGCATGATTGTATGCTTTTCGTACTTGGTTCTTTTCTACGTGGGCCAGTTGCCTTTCTATAACATCAAATCGAAAGCCTTGCTCATTAAGAAATGTTGAAGCCGTCGCTCTTAGCCCGTGAACAGTAGTAAGAGGCCTCATGCCAATGCGCTTTAGCAGCAATAGGAAGGCATTTTCAGATAATGGTTTGTCGATTCTGTTAGGGCTTTTGACAATCCAGTTCTGGTGGCCCGTGAGTTTTTCTAGTTGTTTAAGGGTCTCGATGGCGGGCTTGCTCAGCGGTACTTTATGGGCGCTCTTCATTTTGATTTTATCTGCAGGGATGCTCCAAACCTGGTTTTTAATATCAAAATCCCCCCATTCCGCCTGTCGAATATCATTAGTTCTGACGTTGGTATACAGCAACAGCATAACGCCCAATCGGACAATCGGATTACCTGTATCGTTTTCAACCTTATGAACAAACTCACCCAAGAGTTTTGCGGGTAAGTGACGTTGGTGATTAACCGGGGGAAGTGCTTTTAGTGCTTTCTCTAACCCTGTGGCAGGGTTGTTTTCTGTGTGACCTTCTACAATGGCAAAAGTGAAAATACACTCTAAAAGGCACTTAACTTTTCGAGTTGTCTCTCCAATACCAGCTTTCTCCATTTCTCGTAATACATCTAATAAGTCACGGCTGCTAATGTTAGCTACTGGAGTTTCATTAAGTCTTGGGAATACCCAATTATTTAGAGTTTGCCGGGTTTTAGTCGCATACTTAGGTGACCACCGCGGAAGCTGATTTTCGATCCAGTCATTAGCAACTGTTTTAAACTTCCCATCATGGAGTTTTTTTAGCTCTCGCTTTGCTTTTTGTTTCTGTGCGCTAGGGTCTAGATTGTTTGCCAGCAGCTGTTGAGCTTCATGCCTATGGACGCGGGCCTCTTTTAGGCTGACCGCAGGATAGGTGCCAATGCTTAATAGCTTCTCTTTACCCAAGAAACGATACTTTAATTGCCAGCTTTTTGTGCCTGATTTTCGTACCAATAAATTGAGTCCACCTTCATCGGAAACCTTGTAGTTTTTCTCTTTAGATTTGAGCTGGCGGATTTTTGTATCGGATAATGCCATTCGTGCAATATGCCTTTGTTGGAAAGCGATACCCCCAACGGTACCCCCAAATAGCATCGGCTGTCCATAAACTTCTATGGACGAGCTTGGACGGATAAATGACTTTAAAGCTATATATAAGGGGTTTTTGGTGTAATTCTTACACCGA